>Ga0208381_1000005_pt1 | contig 132618 bp, 164 predicted proteins | sample CryBogCBE13Jul09_FD_184572 | JGI IMG/M metagenome (GOLD analysis project Ga0208381, IMG submission 184572) | Freshwater microbial communities from Crystal Bog, Wisconsin, USA - CBE13Jul09 (SPAdes) (version 2) | ecosystem: Environmental > Aquatic > Freshwater > Lake | place: Crystal Bog...
TGCCCTGTGGTACAGTAGGGAGTTTGTGTGAAGACCACTCATTCCAATCAATTGAAGACAGAGGCTCCCATGGTATCCACTTACGGGTATTTTTATCAGCAGCGTATCTAGTATTCCAATTAGTCACAGCAGGAATCCCTCCAGCCACAATTGCGACATTTGTAATGTGCATGTTCTGCATCCAATTTATAACCACAGTGCTGACATTCTGAAAAGATGCCGAGACGGCAATATTGCTCAGTTGTCTTAGGCTTGGTCTCGTTCATCTTTTCTCCAGTGTAGATAACTCTTAATATAAGCTCCACTGTAGAGTACAACCGCAAATATAAATCCATACTGATGGGTAGTGATGGCATAGATGGTCCAAAGACACTCACTTACCATTAGAATAAGCCAACCAAACATGTTCTTTTTGCCCACTACATAGACTCCCAGAGAGCCAACAATGGCAAGAATCCAAGACCACATTACCTACGGCCTCTATTCATTCCACCATAATCAGTGGACGATCTTTGAGCACCAAATCTTTTAAGCTTGTCTCTTGCACTTAGTTGACTAAAGTCAACAGCATTTCTAGTGTGATATCCACCTTGTGCTCCTGGGTAGAGTTCTGTACTACTCAAACGATCTCTCATTTCTAGTTTGACAAAGTTGTCTTCTAGAAGAGCATCAACACATACCATTAGACAGTCAGACATATCTTCTGTTCGAACTGGACCAAAGTCCTGCTTACGAACACGACCATTAACCTCTTGGAGGAACTTGAGTTCCAATTCCAATAGAGAAACACCATTCTCTCCAAAAGTATCACGATAGGAGTGAACCCAATCCATACCTAGTGCACTCTTAAAGCGTTCTGCTCTACGAGTGTTACTTTGACCCGAGAACTTTTCTTCTCTAATTATAACCTTGTGAGGAGGGTTAATTTGCTTCAAACGTTTCTTCAAACGAGGAAGAGTAACGAAGGCTCCATACTGGTCAAAAGAGAATACTTTAGTGGTTCTAAATCTCTGAAGAACATCTACCAGTTCTTCTTCAATCTCTTCATAGTCAATCTGATGTTCTGTATAATTCTCTGGATCCCAAACTTTCATCCAGTCAACAATAACGTGAAACCAGACTTCACCATCTTCAGGGTCTGGAATTTTTTCAACATGGCAGATCATTGCTGCAGTGTTGGCACCACTCTTGGAAGGGTCACAGTGTCCTTGATAGACAAAGGCCATAGTTCCTTCCTCTTGCTCTTCGAGATATCTAAGCTCTCCTGTAGCATCCTTAAATGGCTCAAACATACGTTCTACAATCTTAGGATTAAGATAGGCATCTGTAACTTCGGCCCACTGGCTCAAACGCTCTACCTTAAATGCATCTGGCTCTCTCTTCTCCAAACGTTGCATGGCTTCATCATACAGCTGAGGAGCACTACGGAAATTAAAGCCTCCAGTGGCTCTAGGGTCATCCCAGTCTTCATAGGGACCCCAACTAGGAAGTTGACACATCATCATATCTGGGAAGGCTGGAGTACCGTCTTCATTTAGTTGGAGAGCACTCTCATATAGGTTGTAGCACTTGCCCACCTTCGTAAAAGGAGAAGTGGGGATATAGATAAATCCATCCTTACCAAACTGGTCCAATGCAGGAGTAATGGCATTGTAGACTTCATCAGAGGTTCTAGGACCATCTGTACCCACAAGCATGTGGGCAAACTCGTCAAACATAACACCAAAGGCTGCAGCTCCACGAGAAGATTTACTATTACTGGTTACAGCCATATTTCTAACACTGGCAATTAATCGACTAGGACGAATGCCTCTGGCTTCAAAGGCAGCAATTCTTCTAATGTCTGCTGGAGTTCTAAGACATACTACATATTCTTTGGCTTCTGCAATATAGGGCTGAAAGCATGGAGCATCAATGATTGTGTTGGCTAAGTCAGCAAATTGGAATTGCTTGGCCTGCTGAATGTTCGTAGCTACACAGAACATATACATATCTTTACTCTTGTCGATACCATAATGCCACTGTGGGTCATCTAGTTGTATCATATTCCAGTTGAGATAGGCTCCGATAATACCACCAATGTGGCCTTTACCACCACGACGACCAGTAATGTTAATTACTTCACGAAAGTGATTGTAGCCATTGGCCTTGAGATATTCTATACGGGTCCAGATGTCAGGACTTACACCAATACTGGTTCCAGTCCGAGTGAAGTTTTTGGTCCAGCCATCAATTACTTCTAGATCATAATCGTTAAAATTTTCAGTCTCTAGACAGATGAGTTTGAGTAGAGTTTTTTGTCTGGGGTATAGACGTCGTCCTAGGAACTCTTGGTGTTCAGCGAAAGTGACAATATCTGGAAGTTCACTCTTGTCTTTGAGTGCTTGCTTGGCAATTTCAAAGAAGTCATCCTGCTGTTTGAGGATATTACTGTTACTATTTTTAGTAACTCTAGCCACTATTTACCAATCTTCTTGGAGATTTTTACTTCGTTCACTAGCATCAATGTGTAACTTTTGCATAGCTCTAATTCTATCGATGTCGGCTTTGCGTTGTGGACTAATCTTTTCACCTTCAGCAGTCTTGCCGAGAGTGCCCACTAGTTCATCAAAGTGAAGACAAGCACTACAAGTGCCTTTACTGGGGTGTGGCCCCATTCTGGCATGATCAACATTGCCGGCATATCTCAGAGACCAGTTCATTCCTTAGTCCAGTTGTCACCACACTCTGGGCAGTGCTGATCAGAGTTATCAAAACCTTCTTTGTGAACTGAATTAGTGCAATGTTCGGGGAAGAGAGAAAATCCTCTAGAATCATTTGGGTGAACAGTGTGAGTTTGTGGCTCTGCTTTAACATTAAAAAGCATATCTCTCTTATCACAAGCTCTATTTCTACAAATAGAACCGCCTCTATAGTCCTGTAGTGCACCCCCACAGCCTTCACATCTAGGGCCACCTTCAGTTAGTGGAGTATCATTGTCTACAACACGAAAGTGTTCTTCTTGCCCCCATGGTTCAGCAGAACCTAAACGATTTGTATATTCTATCCTGGCACAAGTTTTTCCACCACAAGTAGGTTTCTTGTTAAATCCAAGTCCTACAGCTGGTCTTCCACAAGTGGTACTTCCACCAGTGGCTGCAGCAGACTCATATGATACTCCATTAGGAGACATACACTTTTCACCTTCATTATCAGCTGCTGTACGATAGTTTAGTTCACTAAATAGTTCTTGTGCACGAGATACTTTTCTCATAAGTTACCTTCCGGGTATAATTAGTTTCTTGTTACCCATCTTGTTTACTTCACGCTTGGCTTTATAGTAATCGTCTGCAATACCTTCACCAATTTCATAACGAGCCTGTTCTGGGTTAAACTCGGCTTCGCCAATTCTTCCTACAATTGTAATGGTTGGAGGTTGAGGAGTTTGTGAGATACCGGGCAATACCCAGTCCACTACAACTTGTAGTCCAATCTTTTCAAACTTTTCATCAGCTTCACCTTTAAGTGAAACTAGATTCTCAAAGCTGGCCTTACGGTAGGCATACTTTTCTTGTAGATCTTTTAGAACCTGCCATACAGCCATAAGTTCACTCTCGTAGAGCTCGATCTCTTGTTCTTTACCGAGTGCAGCCTCCTCGGCCTTTTGACTGGCTAGATAAGCGTCAATCTGGGCTTGGGCTTCTGGGCTTACCTTAACATCTTCTGGGGCAATCCCGGGAATACCTACATCTTTAGCCATTATGTTCCTTTGATAGAGTTACTATTTATTATAGTATGTTATTTAAGAGATATCCATCTGATGTGGGTCAGCACCACGAGCTTTTTCTAGAACAAATTGACGACAGTCAAACTTGCCCTTACAGTCACTAGTTTTACGTCCACAGTCTAGACACATAGGCGGTTTGTCTACCTTCTTGGCAGCCTCATGTTTGCCTTTAGGCATTAGACTCTTAAGTACATTCTTAGACTTATTAATTAAGTAGGCTGCACCTGGAGCACCTACTTCTGTTGGGGTCAAATGAAGAGGAGCAGAATCATAATAGTGCCCAGGTTTAGTATCAACCTGAGGAGCTCCTTGTCCTGTAGCAAGTTCCTTAACAAAATGTCCTACACTCTTGACAGCATTCTCCGGTTCCATAAAAGTATCTTTGAGTACATGCCCTACCCCTTTAGCAATCTCGGAGATTAGTGGGGCATGTTGTATTAGTGCACTTGAATTCTTTTCAGTAGTATATTTTTTATCAAAAGAAGAAGTAGTTCCAACAGCATCTTTATTTTTATAGTCTTCTATTTCACTAGGAGACATAAATCCAGTGGCTCTGTATGCTTCTTGAGAACCAGGGGTGGGATCAGGCTTCTTTCTGTTTTTAATATTCTTTACCAGACCAGTTAAGAGTCCTGCTTCAGCGGCAACAGTGGGGATTAGTGTGGGAAGGTGAGTTACAATATTGTGTGGAATGTCTGCAAGGCCAGCTTCTTTTTTCTTCGGGTATTCGTTAGCATATTTTTCATTGAATAACATTATTTTTCCTATTCTAGGTTCTCGAGTTTTACCCTTTAAAATGGTGTCTAATACTTCTGCAGTACTAGGTCCAGTGGTTATACTTAGTCGTGACACTGGAATTTTCTTTTGGAAGATGTCTTCTGGAGTAGTGGTTCTCCTAGTGATTTCTGGCATACTTGGGCGTTCTTCTAGATCACTATCGCTCATACCCATAATTTCTTTGGCCTTGTCTATGCCAGCACCAGCAGCATGAAAAGCTATGTGACTCTCTAGATCATGTTTAGGTTTTTGGGGAAGTTCTTTTAGATCTTGTTCTAGTACACCCAAACGTGACTTAAGACCCAGTGTCTTAGATCTGTGAAGAGAGTCTTCTTTGTTCCAGTCAGATAGTGTACTCATACCCTCTGGACTCTCTCCCCACTCACGGTCTTCACTATATTGTTCAGGGAGATGACGACGTCTAGAAGCTCTAGTAGCCATACCTTGAGCAGTATGCTGTCCTAGCTCTTGGGTTAGAGCCTTATGCTGCTGATATTTTTCAGCCAATGGGTGTCTACTACTTATAGGGTTTTCTATGTCTAGACTAGCAATTGGATGAGTACTAGTAACCCAATCTTGTACACTAGTAGGGTTATGACTTCCACCCTCTTCTTTTTCTAGATCTGTACGAGGAGTAGAGAGTCTTTTAACTATTCTACTGAGGATAGAAGCATGTTGTTCTGGGGCACTCTGCTTGGCTAATCCTGCACGTTCTTTTTCATCAAAAAGGTGTTGACTACAGTTACAGATTTCTGTTGGATTATCTAATTGATCTTGTTCAAACATATTAAATCTGTGCTTTCTCATCACTGTGGGGGATACCGTGACTCTCTAGAGCACTCTTAATGTCTTTTTCAGCACCATAGAGACTGTCTGAGAGTGCCTGGTGTCCTTCTACACAAGGGTCAAAACTTGTTTTAGTATAAGAGTCTTCATCTAGTCCACGAGACAATAGATGTTGTCTATAGCCGTGTAGGGCAGAAATTAAATTCTTAGTGTGCACTATTTGAGTATTGGGATCGTTTTCTTGAATACCTCTAATAGCAGACATACCTTGTTCTTGAAAGTCTTTACAGTCTTGGCAAGGTCCACCACATGCTCTATTATTGCAAGACTCTAGAGTATTAGGACTAACTGTATTGTCTATTTCTTTGGGATCTTTACCACGAGCAACAAAATCTCTAATTCGTCCTCTAGTTTGTGGAGTATCTTTTAGTTTTAGACAACCGGTACTAGGATGAGTAAAAAGACTCACTAGTTTAGGACCATGTTCTACGAGTGCTCTAGTGACTGGAGATTTCTTATCAAAAGTCATTTTAGGGAAAGTTTCAGGGTAGTCCTGAACAGAACTTACATTCTTACGAAAAGCAGACATTAGACGTTCACGTCCTGTCTTGGGTTCTTCAGTCTGTGGGTCAAACTTCTTCCATAGACCACCAAGAGAAGAACTCTCTCTGTCTACATCAGCAAACTTAGAATTAAAGCTCATTGGTTTTCTCCTAGAGAACTTACAAAACCACTATTGTTTTTAATACAGTGTATACCATACTTTTCATATGCAACTTTACCACTTTCATCCTCATCTTTGGGACAACGATAACGTTGCTTGGACAAAAGCTTTAGACTCTTACCAATGATTGGAACAGCAAAACTAAAAGGAATTCGTCTCTTACAATTGTCACACTCTATGTGTCGAGTGCCTGGTTCATCATAAGTTTCATCAGTAGTGTGTAGATAGGCAACAGGAGCTTGATCTCCACGAACTTGCTGTTGTCTAGAACTAGCAATATCTTCAAGAGGTGTAAACAGTGTTTTTCCAGTACGTTTACTTACTACTCGAGAGATGTCCTCGGGATAAGTAGGTATCTCTTCCACTGGTGATCTTTTTGTCATAGTGTATTTCCTTAGAAACGATCACTTCTTAGTCTAAGTTTCGGTAATATTTACATTAATTGGTAGGGCCGGTGGGACTTGAACCCACGACCAAAGGATTATGAGTCCTACGCTCTAACCGACTGAGCTACAGCCCCTTGGTGGATGGAGAGGGATTCGAACCCCCGAACAATAAAGAACTGGTTTACAGCCAGCCGCGTTTGGCCACTTCGCTACCCATCCAGCAGAGGAAGAAGAGGGATTCGAACCCTCGAAGGCTTTAACACCTTGGCTGTTTAGTAGACAGCTGCCTTAAACCACTCGGCCATTCTTCCATTGGATAGTTTATACACATACCCAGGTGTGACCTGTCCGAAAACTAGGCTTCCAAGTTGTGCTGACAATTATTGCAACGGTGTCCCCCAAGATCACGAATTGCATTGCCACCCAACTTTTGGATCTTGTCAAACTGTTCTCCATCTACTCCATCAATGTGCTGGAATGAAGTAATTAGATTAATTACATCGTAGTAACTATCACCAGTAAGACTAGATGCAGCCTCAATAATGCGACTTTCTAGTTTAGTAGATAGTTCAACTTCACGAGACAAACGGTGGATTAGCTGTTCAGGATTAGTACTACGAATGGTAGTTAGCTTTTTCCAATTTTCCAAATAGGCAGGCACTGTCTTATTGAGAAGAAGTTGTGCTGCAGCTTCCATATTGTTAATAATTTCATCCAATGAGTAGCCTTTAACTGAGATATTATCAAAGTCACCTTGAGCAACTGTACCATTAGTACAAATCAAACGTTCCATATAGGCACTTACTTGTGGAGTTTTACCATGATAGGCCTTAAAACGAATACCACCATTGGTACGATCACCACCAATTGCATCAATAAATACATCTGGAGTATGTACATTGACTACAAGTCCTTCATTATAGTCAAAGTGCCCAATAAGATCAGTATCCTTAAACACTCGACCAATCATTTCAGCTACCTTTTGTGGTGGAAGAATAACTGCACTGGGCTTATAAACAGACTGCAAGTCATTACTAATATGACTAAATACTCCAAGGTTGTCTCTGCTCTTATCCAAAATATAAGTTACTACATCAGATTGCATTTTGGCTGTCAACTTAACTAAAAAGTTGGCTGGTACTCCAATGTAGGTACAAAAACTTTTTAGACCATCTTTTCCAAGATAAAAGTTTTCTCCAGTGTTCTTATCCACTACTGCAGGACCACCACCCATAATACGAGTGCCTGGTACTGTTGAAGCAACTGCAGTAGTAACTGGAAGAAACTCCAGATCTCCTAACTGCACTGTACTAAAAGAAGGCACTTGTGAATCTACAAAGTCCTTCATTTCTTTAATTGTAAATGTACTCATAATTCTCCTAACTATGTTGTCGAAGATTCTTCGACCTAGTTAGTTTAAATGAACAGAATATACAAAACAACTCTTAAATAAGATCATCATCTATATAGTCAAAGTCTTCATCTTCTTCTGCTGACTTTAGGGCTTTAGGAGAATTAGCCTTTTTATTGGCACTCTGATACTCTTCGATTCTTTGGAATAGTTTTTCTCTAAGGTCCGGTGGTAGTACTTCACGAACAGCCATAAGGATAATGTCCAATTGTTGAATGAGGTCTTCTGGCCTGTAGCTATCTCCAGCTTCTTCATCAAACTTGGAGAGCATATCCATGGCCTGCATAGTTTGACTTAGCGTAGGACGAGTGTAGCCACTGACTAGATCTTCCCAACCTTTAGCAGCAATCACTTCATAGAATGCTTCAGCAGTAAGGAGACGATCAGAAGCATTAAGAATTGCTATATTCTTTTCCTTGGCTCTACGCTCTACTATCTCTCTAACAGCAATCTTATCAAAAGGAAGGTGATTCCTTTGGTGATTACGGATATTTTCGTAGTTAAGCCTATCGTCTATGGGTACCTCTAACTTCTCTTGTAGAGGCTGTATAGACCTTAACACTTCGGCATAACTCTTGGGAAACATTAGTAGGGTATCCACTAGGTTTCTAATATCTTCTCCAGCAGTACAAACCTTACACTTATTACTGGTCTTGTAGAGATAGGTTTCTCCATCAATCTGCTCACTGAGCAGTTCACTAGTAGGAGGGGTCATCTTGACTAGATCTTTATATTCTTTACTTCTCTTGTCCATTATTCTTCCTTGGGGGTGGGAGTGGGTGGTGTTATATTGATGGCATTCTCATTGATATAGGTTCTAGAGAATACTCCACGCTTGGGTGGAATTTCATCCCAACTACCAAACTTGGAAAGAACTTCTCGTTTTCTTCTTCGTTCCAATTGATAGTTACTTAGCCATCCTTCTTCTTTAATGACTGTGTGACTGGTACTAGTTCTCATATCTAGTAGCATTCGGTGTCCGATGTATTCTAGCTTTTGTTCATGGGTGTAGGTCTCCCAATGCTTGGGTAGTTTAATATTGTACTGCTGTACAATAAGATCGATTTCGGTAGGTTCAGCTACTTCTTCGTTTTCTTCATTCTCCAGATTCATAGTTTCCCCAAATGTTTTCACAAAGTGTCTTTAAAGCCTTACGCTTGTACATCCCTACTTGTGAACTCCACTTAGTGAAACCCATAATTTTTGCTACTTCTACTTCCTTACGGTTTTCTAGACACGAAAGGACTACGGCCTGTCTTTGTCTTAGAGGTAGTTCTTTTATACCCTCTAAGAGGTCGTAAATATTCACTGTTACCCCGTTGAGTAATTCTAGTTCGGGGTTACCACTAGTCTTATAGATCTCATACCATTCTCGATAGTTATTGAGCAAACGCTCTAATATCTGCCAAGTCATCTGTCCCTGAACGATCTCTTGCTTACGAGATTTTCTGGGCTGAGTCATTTTAACCTCTTCGGTATATTTGATTTTGTATATACCTTTGAGTGGCCTTCAAAGATTGTACTTTATCATTAATCTGTCTCCAAGCAGCATACTGTACAAAGTAGAAGTAACGATCATCACGAGTTTCCATACGAGCACGAGCCTGTAGATCACTCTGAGTACCACTTACCGGTTTACGGTAGGCTTCCCAATACTTATCGTCCCAAATATAGTAACTAAACTGAGCCTTTAAATATCTTCTGGTTACTTCTTCTTCAATGGCTACGATTGTACTCTGTAGGTTTAGAAACAAACGATCTGCTTCATCTGAACCCATATGTACATCACTATTAAAACGAGCAATAATCACTTCGGCAGGATGAAGATATTCCTTCATAAACTCTTCTACCATCTTTTCAATGGTTTCTAGAGCATCAAATTCTTCTGGTTTACTTTCCCAAGTAAACGCTCGAACTACAAAATTATGAAGGTCTCCAAACTTTTCGTCATGTTCTTCAGCAAGGCTAGGTTCTTGTAAACCTTCGAGGCCTTTCTTAAATTGACTCATTCGTTATCCATTCTTTATACTGACTGGCGACAAGGCCAATGGCTATAGCATCATAAACATCATAGGGTAAATCGGATGCTATTTCCTCTCCTGATTTTAGTATGTTATTTTCAATAACACAACTTTTTACTTCGTCTTTTGTACATTTGGCTTTGCCTACAAACTTCTTATGCCAAGCCTGAGGAGTAAACTGTTGATAGGCATACCCTCTCTGTAGAGTTAGGACTTTGAGTGTACTGGCTGTGGCCTGTACTAGTTCTCTTTGAGCCATCTGACCGAATGCCGGTACGATCTCCCAGGCTACATAGGCCACTCGATCTAGTAATGGATTAAATTCTGGAATTAATCTTCTCATTAAAAGATTCATCTTTTGATTAAAAGCCATACTCTTAGGGGCATCAGATATTGGACTTAGAAATCCATATTCTTGTACTTCCCCATTTAGAGAAGTTATAGACCAGCCTATCCTAGAGGAACCGGGGTCCAAACTTAAAATCACTTAGCCCATCGTTCACAGAAGTTTCTTGCTGGACACTCCAAGTATGTCTTATCATTCGGTCCATTGCAACAGGATCTGAGATCCGAGGGGTCCGAACTGCTGATGGCCACACGGACTTTGCTCCACTTTGTGTACACTTTTTGTAATTCTTGCTCATCTTTCTTAACCTCTATTGTTCTAAGTCTATGTGGGTATGCTTTTTCTACAAATAGTAGAGCCATACGATCTGGAGCACCAGGACAGTTGTCTTGGTATACTCTTAGTTGCATTGAGTAGCTGTAACTTGCTTCCTTAGGAAGCATATTGGTACTCTTAATGTCAACTAAAAAACGTTCTCCATCTGGAGTCGTTAGTTCCAGAACGTCCACTGCTCCAGCGATCATTCTTTCTTCGTTTAGAAACTTTACTTCGACCTTGTCTAAAGAGGTAAAACCCAAGTGGATCAACATGCTTTGTATGATTGAGTGGAATGCTGACCCCACTTGAAAGGTCATTTGTAGAGTTGGGCTTATTCGTTCTTCTTGTAATAGTGGTCTCCATTCAGGGTGAAACTTATAGTATAGTTGCATCTCTCCGGCAGTAATGTCACTGCTCGGGTGATACATATTGTCGAATTTGCGTTCTTTATTATAGACCTTTACCGGATACTCTTCAGGCCAGTCGGCATGAATTAGAGCTTCCTCCAAGTGTGGAGTAATAGGTTCCTGGGTCTGGTAAGTAGCCAGAGTTCTTTCTAAAAAGCTCACTCATTTTCCTTTAGTCTTAGATAGTCCGAGTATAGTTCCAAAAAGTCATCTTTATCAAGGACCACTAGATCTAGTAATACTGGCAGGTTCTCGGGAGTATTCTCCCGTTCTCCCCACTCGGTCATCTCGATAGTAGGACCATAGAGTCTTATAGCCAATACTGGTCTACTAAGCCAACTCTTATTTTGAGCATGGCTTTTAACGGTGTTCCAAATAGTTTTCGTTATACTAAAAGATGAACTTTGAGTGCTTTTACATTCTATCATGAACTCCATTCCCTGGAATTCGGTAGTTTGAAGATCAGCCTTCTCCCACTTGGCACCAGAACCGATGGTTCTTTTGCTCTTGGGCCACTGTTCTTCAAGTTCACGCTCTTGGCGTTGACTCATCTTAGTTTGAAATTTTCCCATGGTCCATCTCTGCTAAGTGGGTATAGAGACCGTCTAGCTCTATTGTAAACAATGTTGTATTGTCTTTGGATAGTTTTAGTAGTAAAGACTCTTTGTCTTTACAAATACTACATTCACTCATTATACATTCCTAATTGTTCTTGTACTTTTGTAAGTTCTTCTAATGCTTCTTCTTGAGTATAAACATCATACTTGTTACTCTTACCCACCGGTTTTAATACTATACAACCAGACGGTGACTTGTCTAAGTGTTCTAAGAGCCCTCTATGAAACTTCTTCATCTGCTTTTTAAGCTTACGAGGAGTTTTAGACGTCGGGGGTATCAATATCATCTGAATCTTCTGTTAATGGACGTCCAAAGTATTCGTCCTCTTGGCTAGTTAACACTAGAGCGTTACCGTTCTTAATGGTGTCAGTAATTTCAGCAGCAAACTCTTCACCTCGGCCTTGGTCCCAGATGGCTTGGAAGAAACTATCTCGTCCTTGAGCCTTAATGTCTTTCCAAGAGAACCAGGCACCCTGTCTCTGAGCCACTCCCAGTAGAATTCCCATTCGAGCAAGGTCTCGTTTAGTGTCAATACCCGGATGGTCTAGAGTAGAGTTCGGTTGATTATAGAAGTCCGTCCAACCTTCCCGGAAAGGAGGGCCATAGGAGTTTTTAACGGTTTTCATTACGATCGGATTACCTACCTGCACGTTTTCTCCGTCGACCTTATCGAAGTATTTATCACTGCCTGGACGGAGATAGATACGAACACTCATAGCATGCTTTACGGCATTACCACCGGGAGTCATAGGACGATTATATCCATCCATGTCCTGTCGAAGTTGGTTGAGATAGAAGACTGTAACATCGTAGAGATTGGCTAGAGGAGCAACAGTTTGTACATTTCTCTTCATTACTCCAGCATTACCACCCATCTTGTCATTCTTGTCGGTAAGTTCATTCATAGAGTGCTTGGTTGCTGCTCCACCTACACTATCCCAGACAATAGCACAGATCTGCTTACTCTTGATTAAACGAACCATCATATCCGTTCCAGTTTCAGCATCTGGTGGCTGTACTACAATTAGACTCTCGTCAACTTTAAGTCCTAGCTTTTCAGCCCATTCAGGATTAAATCGATGTTCTAGATCAATAACTGCAACCATCTTTTCACCCTTATAGAAATCATAGCAATCCTTAAGAGCCATAAAAGCAAAACTACTTTTACCCGAATGCTCTTTACCAAAAAACTCAATTAGTTTTCCCTCAGGCCATCCACCTACAGCCAATAGATAATCTAGTGCTGGGGAGAAGGTAGGTATTACTTTAATCTTCTCTATATTGTTGCCTCTTAAAGCAAGTGGTTTACTTCCCTCCGGAGTAAACTTATTTAGATCAGCAATTAATTTGTCCATTTCATCGCCACGTGCCATTATTCTTCTTCCTTTCTAGGTTCTGCTACATATTCTTCAAACGGGTGACATTTAAGAGTATAGTGGGGTGGATTATTATGAACCCAAGTGCCACTAGTTCCTTGAATAATTTCTCTTATATCTCCAAGTCTTCGATAACAATTACTACAAAAAGCTCTAACCCACTCATCCATTATTTCTCCCAGTGTTTTTTGTCTTCCCAGATTTCAGTATCTTCATTAACATGCTTTTGTCGGTGTAGTAAGAAGTCTAGTGCTTTATGAAATCTAATATTACATATATGACAAAAGTGTGTTATTCTATTCATGACTTCTTACCGTTACAGCCTTTTTTAACACAACTACCGTCACGATTCTTATTATGCTCACAAGGATTCATTTCTTGAGGAATAAGTCTCTCTTTACAGTCTGGGCAAAAGAAACTATAGTATGGTTTAAAGACTCCATATTCATTAATCTTTCCATGTTTACAGTCACTCACTTCTTGCTCCTTGCTATAGCAATCATACCAAATGTCATAATAAGAGTATCTACTATCATTACCCAACTGTTCATGATGCCTTTTCCTTTAATAGATCTAGTCTAAAAATATTTCTTAGGCTTAATCCACTCTTTAGTTTTTCAATTTCGAGAAGAACTGGAGCACCCACTTCTAGGTGATCTCTGGTTCGTGCATAAGTTTCTGGGAATGCTACAATCTGGATACTCTCATCCTTAGGGGTTTCTTCTTGTTCTTCTCCATAGACTTCATCCTCTCCAACTTCACTAGCATGTAGAGGTAACTCTACCCAGATTTGACACATCTCTGCTCCAGGATTCTTACCACTCTTGGTTACTAGTGTCTTAACTTTTACAATTAGTCCACCGACCATGGCTTTTTCTCCAGTAAACATACTACTCTCTCCTGGGAAGTTATCCTCCTCAGAGATTATTTCAATATAATCACCAAGAGGATCAACACTAACAAGGGTTCCCAGTAGCTCTTGCTCGTGTTTGCCCCTAGCATGGATTTCTTCCTGAAGATCCGCATAGCAATCGAAAGTAGGGAGAGAGCCATGACAATGCTCACAATCATCTTTACAAGTTCCATCTATATTCTTAAAGTCCTTTCTGGCTTTCCAGTATTGATAGAGTGCAGTCTTACTATCTCCACACATACTATCGAATACTCCACACTTAATGAGACTAATAGCAGCTCTCTTATTGATCTTTCTGCTAGGAACTCTCTTAACAAAATCTTCCATATCTGTATAGGGCCCTAGATTTTGTAGTTCTTGTGCTCCACTGGCTACAAACTTAACACTACTTAGACCATATCTAATAGCACCACTCTTGGTTAGAGTAAATCTATTGCCACTCTCATTAATGTCTGGGCCTAGTACACTAATACCCATTCTTCTAGCTTCACGAGTATAGACTACACTCATAATAGGATTAGTTCTAAATAGAGCAGCCATAAATTCTTTAGGGTAGTAATGCTTTAAGTAAGCACACCAGTAGGCCACCATAGCATAACCGTAACTGTGACTCTTATTAAACCCATAGGTACCGAAGGCCTGCATCTCATCGAATACTGCTTCTCCAATTTTAGGATCTACTCCTTGGTCTTCACAACCTTTAAGGAAGATTATTCTTTCCTTCTTCATCTTGTCGAATAGCATCTTACCCATGATCTTTCGAACACGGTCAGTCTCACTCAAGGAATATCCGGCTAGTTCTACACAAGCCTGCATAATCTGTTCCTGATAGATAAAAGTACCATAGGTACTACCCAAAACTTTTTCTAGATTCGGATGCTTGTACTTGACCCTTACTTTACCTTCCTTCTTCTGAAGATAGAGTTCCAGAAGGTTTAATCCGGTCTCAGCATCTGTACTTCTAGTAATACCCGGACGACATACAGCAATCATGGTACTTAGATCTTCAATACTTCTAGGTTGGAATCTTTTAACCAAACTTCTAAGGTTACTGGTTTCGATTTGAAAGTTACCAATATTATAACTAGTACAGATACTGTCCCATACTTTAGGGTCTTCGTAAAAGGTTCCCCAGTCGTATTGCCAGTCATAGAAGTGAGGAAGAGCATCTGCTCCATGGTTTTGCTTAATTAGGTTAAAGGCATCCATTAGTGTACTAAGGGTTCTTAGTCCCAACATATCGATCTTAACAAAACCCAATGCTTCAACATCCCACATGTCGAATTGAGTTCTAACATCACCATTCTTATAACGAAGAGGCAAACGTCCAATCAAACTATCTTTAGAGACCACTACACCAGCAGCATGAGCACTAGCATGTCGAATATGAGTGAGAAACTCGGGCATCATCTCGAATAATTTAGGATACTTTTTCTTCCAAGGAAAAAACTCTTTTTCGTATGCCTTCTCTACTCGATCCCAACCATAGTGTCCTGCACCCTGATCTGCTATATTCCAATGGTCTTCTACAATATTACAAATCTTGTCTGTATCGGTTCTGTCAATATTGAGTCCACGGCAAAGGTCTCTTAGAGTTTGCTTTACTCCTAGAGTATTTAGAGTTCCAATACTAGCAATATTGAACTTACCGTATTGCTGCTCCAAATGCTCTCGAACCAACTGTCTTTCGTTTCTAGGAAAGTCAATGTCGATGTCCGGTAGACTTGCTCGTTCTGGGTCCAGGAATCTTTCGAACAGTAGTCCGGCCTTAATGGGATCTACCTCAGTAATATCCAGACAATAAGCCAGAAGAGACCCTCCAACAGACCCACGACTAGGACCAATAAGATAGCCTTCTTCCTTAGACCACGATATGATATCTTTAACCGTAAGAAAGTAGCCAGGAAATCCTTGATTGCAGATAATCGCAAGTTCATAATCCAACCTCTTCTTATATTCTTCTATTTTATCAGCCAATACTACAGGAGTAATCTTACGATCAAAACCTTCCCAAACCATCTTGGTAAGTTGCCTCTCATCCATTTCTGGAGTAGCAAAGAAGACAGGCATACTTCTACCTTCAGGAATTCTAGCATCTGATCTACGAGCAATCTCACTAGTATTCTTAATGGCTTCACTCACTACACTTTCGGGTAGATAACTTAAACGTTCACGAGTTTCAGCCTCACTAAAGAGACACAATTGGTTAGGACCATAGGAGAATCTTTCAGGGTCTTCCATATTCTTACCCATTTGAATTGCAGTCATTAGTTCGTGAGCATACCAGTCATCTGGTCGAGCATAGTGAGCATCACTAACCGTTAGTAAGGGCACAGAGAACTCTTGAGCAATCTCTACCACTCTTTCATTCCATCGATTACTCTCTTCACTTAGATAAGTGTGGAGTTCTAGATGGAAGTTATCACCAAAGATGGCTTGGTAACGAGAAATTCTCTCTATGGCTTTTTCAAGATTACGATCAGCACCATGAAGATGCTTACCGATACAACCACCCATACAACCACCAGTGACCATTAGGCCTTCTGAATACTTTTCTAGTAGTTCCCAGTCAAATCTAGGATTACCATAGTAGGTTCCTTCAATGTAGGCTAGACTACTTAGGGCCCAGAGATTCTCTAGTCCCTTTTGATTAAGAGCAACCATAGTCATATGGTCATAGTTCTGGCCTTTTTTGCCTTCTTTAACCCAACGGTCTTCGGTAAAGTAACCTTCCATACCGAATAGTGGCTTAATTCCAGCCTTATCGGCTTCTCTCTGTAACCTAAGGTGGCCGCTTACCTCTCCATGGTCAGTTAGTGCTATAGAACCTTGACCTAGTTCTACTGCTCTAGAGACAATTTGCTCTACGGTTGCTAGTCCATCTAAGAACGAATGTTCCGAGTGTACATGTAGGTGGGTTAGGTTATCCATACTCTTAGTTTAATAGATCTTGGTATAGTAAACAAGATAATTAGTAGAGCCACTTAAAGAAAAATATTATAGCAGCAAAAGATGCTAGGAATAGTACCATTCCAAAAGGCAATAATAATAGGTAGTACCAGTCACTCTTGTTTTCAGCAACAAGAGTACCAAGGCCTAAATATATTGCTATTGGAGTAATTATTTCCAAATAGAATTTTATGTGAGTGAGATGTGATAACATTAGGCCTCAACAATGGCTAGAATGTGTTCTACTAGGAACACTAGATACTCTTGTTCATCAATTTCGATCTTTTGAGCACTTCTCTTGGCAAACATTACTCGATCTCCAACACTAATACCAGTTGGGATAATTGAACCATCCATAGCAGTTCGTCCAGGGCCTACAGCAACTACTGTTCCAATATTGGACATCTCGGTAGCACCATCTGGTATAAAGAGTCCACTTTCAGTTTTTTCTTCTACTTCATCCAACTGTAGTATTACTTTATCTTCTAGAGCATTAAATGACATTATATTCTTTCTTTAGATTAATTGAGATCCGGTGGTTGTGTGGAGGCTTGATGCGAGGAAGGAACAAGACCAACCACCGGACTCTCAAACTTATTCTGCTGATAGCTTCTTACGAAGTCGATCTGCAGTAGTTTCTTCTTCTAGAGGAACATATTCGTCCTCTACATATTCATCTTCATCAGAGGTTACAAAAGCTTCTTCTTTGGCCTCTGGCTTAATGCCGTGTAGTTGAGCAGCATAGTAGTCTTCACTACCGATTCGAGTCAAGAATCCTTCAATGTCTGGAACAAACTTAGCATAACGAGTATCAATATTTTCAATTGGCTTAGGATCTAGTGCAAAGGCCATATAGGTAGTATCTGTACCTGCACCTTGTCGCATAATCTCGATTTCACGATCACGAAGACTGCCATACTTTTCAGAAATAACAGCAATCTGATTCCAGAAGTTACGCATGCCTTGACTTACGATACCTACATAAGGCTTCTTCTTAATAACGGTCTTGCCGCCTTCTTCAGATTCATAGTTACTGACAACATCACGGTAACCGGTCAGTTTCTTCTGTCCATCAACCTCTTCGTAAACTTCTTCACGAAGAACTGCTACACCGTAACCAACATCACGTCGATAGACTTTATCGGCACATAGTTCACAACTAGCATCGAATGCTTGTCGACAAACAAATGTCTTAGTCTTACCATCATGAGCAGGAACATTTTCGTGTACTGGAACAACAAAGATGTCATTAGCATCGGTTAGAAATCTTACAGCCTTGCTTTCGCCGGCCTTCCAGTAGAACCAGTTGGTCTCTACATAGTCTTTACTTGGAGCACTGCTCCGTTGGGAACGCTCTAGGCTTTCCTTTACTGCTGCCATACCTTTTTTTAGTGCCATTTTAGTTTCCTTTAGTTTGGGTTTTGGTTTTTATTCGTTGGCCTAAGCCACTACAAGTATAGGTTAATACTCGTATTAAATCAACTAATTTCAGATAGTTCATAAACAAAACTACTTAGACTAGAAGGTACTTCAGTTAAACTTGCTGGGTCTTCTCCATCGGGAGTATCTATAACTTTTACACTAGTATAGTCACGAAGAGCGTCAATTAGATTATGAGTAGAGGCTCTACCAGGAGCATCTCCATCTGGAAAGATGGTGACTTCTGGGAAATTTCTTAGTAGTTCTAGTTGAGGCTTAGATACTTTAGCTCCAAAAGTAGCAACTACATTGGTTATACCTCTACTCTTTAGCACTAGTACACTCATAGGACTCTCTACTACATAGACTGGTTTATTCTTTGAAACATTATCGTAGTTGTAGAGTCCATATTGTCTAGGAAAGCTCTTGGAGTTTTTATACTTAGCAATTCCTTCTATGTTCTTTATTTTTCGAGCCACCCAACCTACAAGTCGTCCGTTCATAAAGTGAGGAAGTACCACTCGATCACAGTTTACGATTACTTCATTACCATTGACTCGAGCAATCTCTCTACGTCCACTATCGAGTCCAGTCTTCATTTCTTTCTGTACTTCTACACTTACTCCACGTTCAGTGAGATAGTCAGTGGGTTGAGTCCATCGTTCCAAGATCTTTTCATTATACTTGGGTATATCTACACGTTGCTCTTTTTCATCATCGAATAGTTTACCCAATCGTTCCATAAATTGCTCTACAGGCATATGCTTTAATCCAGTGGCATAGTTCTGGAGTTCGGCAATAGCATCATCTCGAGAAATATCCATACAGTTCTGCACTAACCAGATAATACTTCCACCACCACAAGTAAAGCAATTAAAAAGTAAACTCTCTCTATTTAAACTTGCACTAGGGTTACTGTCTCCATTTTTATGCATACCAAATGGAAGTTTACAAGAGTGTATTAGTTCTGTATCGTTCTCAATAATTTCATGAGCCCCAATAAGGTCTCTTAAAACTCCTTCGGCATCTAGTCCTTGGAAGATCTCACTAAGTTTATTCATTATTTTTGATCGTAACTTTCCATATGTATGTCTCTATAGTAACCTTCTAGTGCTCTATAGTCATTTAACTTTAATAGAGAGACCTTATCGTTTTCAAGAAGTTCTAGTGCTTGTTGACAGGCCTTAGTGTAGCCTTTATGCCAGCTCTTCTTACGAAACTCCCACCATCGAGGGACATACTGAGAGTTAAGTTCAAGCCAGTTTTTTAAGTTCTCTATGTGTCTATCTAGGGCTAGGGACATTGCTTACACTCCATATATGTGTAGGGTTTCCATTGGGATCAAGAGCATAATGAGACTCTCTTTCTCTTTCTAGAACATGAAACTCATCTAGACCACAAACTACTACTTCTTTTCTATTTTCATCATAGTAGGCACTAGTGCACTTGATCATCATTAGACTCCAAGATATACTTTTCAACAAACTTTTCTAGAGCATAGTTGACATACTGTTCGAGACTCATACCCTTTTCTTCAGCTGCACTAAGTATCTGTTTAAGTTCAGCATCAGAGAAGTCTAGTTCTACTTCAACCATGTTAGGATCAATAAGTTTTCCATCAGAGTGATATAGATTTTTTTGTCTATTGATTTCAGTTAGCTCTTCATTGCTCATATCTGCCATCTCCTCTGCAGTAAAGTCATTATTCTTCGTCATACTCTCTCACAATCTTTAGACTAGTCTGTTCTCTTAATTCAAAACTCATCATATAGCTCTTGAGATCACTTCTACGACTCTTAAGTATATCTAGAACCAAGGCCTCTTGCTGTTTCATTTCTTTAGTAGCACCAATACCAAAAGCCCAGTCTACAATCTGCTCAATTTGACTAGTTAGTCCAATCTGGGCAAGACCTCCACGACCTTTTTTACTCTTGGTTGCTTCTCGGTTAAATTGGGCTAGCCATACACTAGCCATACCCATCTCTCGATTGATACTGGCTACATCAGTGATCACTTCAGCCATCTGTAGGGTTTGAAAGTTACTATTAGTACCATAGTTCTTTTCAGTAGTAATCCAACTCAACTGGTCACCGACCATTAGATCAGCCCCCCAGTGTTTGGCCTTCGAGTAAAGTTCGATTACTGTTCGTTCACTCTTACGACTAGGACTATCGATTAGAAGGTATTCACCAAACTCCATAACCTCTTCTCGTGCCTCTTTTAGTCTTTTAAGTTCGTTAGGGGTAAGCTGTCCTCGTTCATATCTCGTATATGGTACACCGGATACAAGGCAGTCTAGTCTCATAAGAGTTAGTTCTTTTCTTAGTTCTAGAGAAGCAAAATAAACCTTTTGCTTTCTTCTAGCAGCCTCAAGAGCAATAACACTACCAATCCAACTCTTACCTACGTTAGGAATACCGACCACTACAGCCAGTTCACCTTTTTGGATACCATACATCTGTTCATTAAGTTCATCCCACCCAAAGTAGATGCCTCGTTTTTCATGAGCCTTACTCAGAGAGTTTTCGATGTACTCATTGCTTCTACGATCATAACCCTCACCATAGATTTCGATTCGTTCACGAGTAGAAGTATCATTCTGGATTTGAGTAAGACTGTTAAGAGCCAAACTAATACCGGCCTCAGGATCTTTTTCTAGTTCACTTGCAGCCTTTAGTAGAACATTTTGAGTAGTACTTCTACGATACTTGGTCATTAGTTCATCAACTAGAACAATGGGTAGATACTCTTCTTCTGGCCATTCATTCTTAACAAAGTAGTCAGCAAACTTGGTCTCTAGAAAATCTCTATCAACCGTCTGTCTAAACTCACTCTTTAGATAGTAATCAAGAGTATATTCGAATAGTTCACGAACTCCAGCATCAAAGAAGTGTTCGGGCCTTACTCCTTTATCCCAAATAATCTTAATATTCTCTAACTTTACGAAATGAGGTACAAAACTCTTTTCAATGTCCACTAGTAAATCTTCCTCTGCTTACCTTCACTAATCTCGGACAAGGTTCTATCACGAGCATGTTCTCTAAAGTCATCTCCTACCATATGGTGGATAATAACTCGTTCCTTCAATAGACTAAATATAGCAGATCCATAGCCGGTATTCAACTCCTCTATGCTCATATTAGTGGTCATAAAGGTTGGACGATTATCTAATGCTCTTTGACGAAGAACATGGTCAAAGGTTGCTTCAGAGAGATTGTTTTTACTTCGGAATTCTTTTCCAACATCATCGAGAAAGAAAATATCACTCTTAACCACTTTAGACTCAAATCTAGCTTTTTCTTCATTGCTACCCCATCCTCGAGTAAACTCATCTACCATTTGAGTAAAAGTAGCAAAGTAAACTGTATATCCAAGTTTAACTAGTTCTTTGGCCATAAGTGCAGTTAGTAGAGTTTTACCCGTACCCCAACTGCCATGATAGAGTAGACCCATGCCACCCTTAACCATTTGTTCGTGTCTACCCAAGTAAAGTTGAGCAGTTGCTAGAGCATTATCGTCACCCTTAAAGTCATCCCAGTTTAATCTTTGGTAGTTAAGTCCAATACCGGCATTGAGATAGTGCTTATAGAGCTGCAACTGTACCTTACACTCTCCACAACTACGATCACTACAACTAGGACAACCACTCTTGTTAATCTTTTCAAATTGAGGGTTTTTGATCTCTAGGTAGTCGGTCTCTTCATCTTTAAGAAACTTATACTTTAAGTCCACATAATCTTTGGCCCAATTAAAGGGCGAGTCGATTGAGGAAGTCATTAGAATCCATTAACCCTTCTACGCTAACTTTCGGTTCACTTTGCTTAATTATATCTTGTCTAAGCTCTATATACAACTTGTCTTGAATCCATTTACTACCTTTACTAAAAGCAGTAACGGTCATTACTTGTCCATTGAGTAGACAATTGTATTTGTCAAATAATAAAGCAATCATAGGACCAGCATCTAGTCCATATCGTTCTTTAAAACTCTTCATAATAGCGATCTCTTTTTCCCAGGATACTACATATTCATATCCTTGTGCTTCTTTAAATCTATTAGCAAAATAGACAAGAAGGTCTTTGGGTTTGGCTTCGGACAGATCTATAGAAGCATTAAAGCCTTCTTTTACAGACTCAACTGCTACTACTATTTCGTCATAACTGTCATTGTCGTAATCCTGTAAAGGAGTACTAGCGGGTTTCTTTTCTATTGTCATTCTTATATCCTCTTACTGTAAGAAACTTTTCACTAACATCAGAGAAGGTATGGATTTTTTTATTAATCCATTCTCTAATGTCTTCATCTAGGTCATGTATACTTCTACCGTTAGAACCAATGGCCGAAATCTTGTCTTTACCGATCAAGATAAAACGCCATTGAATTGTAGGGTTATCTTTATTGGTCTCTTCGTGTCCGTAGAGTTGTACCCATCGGTTATCTAACCCACAGATAAAACCTTCATAGACGAAGCTATCACTATAGATCTGTACTTCTTGTTTTCTACTAGCAATAATAGCCAAGTTTCTTTCGAACATGACTTCTTCACTTTGTGCTAACTTTTCTATTTTGTCCATTACGACCACTCCATTGGGGAACTAGTTCCTTGATAAAAACCATTATACATCTTTGAACTACTTGCATTGAAGAACAACATCTGGGCAATACTAGAACCTACTTCGATATAGCTCTCGGCTTGTACTGAGACCATCATACCACATGCTCCTTGATACCCACTATCGAATAGACCATTTTCTCCACTACACCCACTCTTGGCCATGGTACTTCTAACCAGAGTAAGTCCACAAATATTACCGGGTAGGTCTAGCTTAGCACTAAACTCTATCTGGTATCTCTGTCCGGGTTCTAAACGGTACATGTCTACACTATTTTTAAGCTCTACATCTACAGGGTAGCTAAAAGCTCTAAGAGGAGAGTATTCTGGCAGTTGCCTTTGATTTTCTTTATTGGCAAACAATACCAGGGGCCCATTGATAGTATAGACATTTTCTACTCTTAAGTCAATACTATTCGGTTGGATATCTTCTTCATCTACTCCGGTAATAAAACCAAAGTCTACGATATCCTTAGGGTTAACAATACCGTTCATTATCGTCCTGATACTGCCCTTAGCCACTCGTCCTTAACAGAAGGTTCTACGAAGTTACCACGAAGTGTACTGGTCACTGTACTAGTTCCCGGCTTCTGTACTCCTCGCATGGCCATACAAAGATGCTCGGCCGAAATATAGACTCCTACACCTTGAGGTTGTAGTCCACAATCGTAGAGAGTGTCAGCAATCTGACTTCCTAGTCTCTCTTGTACTTGGAGTCTTTTGCTATAAGCATCAAGTACCCGAGCCAATTTACTGAGCCCAACAACACGACCGCCCTTAGGGATATACCCAATAGTAGCAGTACCAAAGAAAGGAGCAAGGTGGTGCTCACAAAGGCTATAGAACGGGATGTCACGGACGATAACCATTTCATTTGAACCTTCTTTAAAGATAGCTTTTTCTACAAGAGCTTGAGGGTCAATATTATAACCAGCAGTCAACTCTTGATACATTTCTGATACTCTACGAGGAGTGTCCAATAGACCTTCACGCTCTGTATCTTCTCCCATTGAGGCCAGGAGTGCCTTTACTGCTACTTTACCTTCATCTAGGTACATAATACTTACTCTTCTTTCTTTTCTTTTTTAGATATATAAAATTCTGCATTACAAAAATCACAAGTGATTAGTTCTTTGGGTTCTACTGCCCTAGAGGCTTTACTAAAGTCTCCGGTACACTCACTACACCTCACTAGCGTGCACGTTCATTAGCAGGCCAGATATAGTTGTGTACTTGTACATTTAGACTCCAAGGGAGCTTGTTCTCTAGAATTAGTTCTACTAGTTCACTAGTAGGAAACACATCCCAAGCACTACCAGCCCAGAATCGAACTCCCGGCTTGACTTCATCCTTGAGACTATTCCATACTTCAATGGCTAGTTCAAAGTCGTGTCTGTCTTTACAGACAAACTTAATACCACTACCACTACGAAGATTGAGAGCATTAGTTCTACGATTTTCTAGTTTAGTGTCCCCTTCACCAGAACCCAATAGTTTCCAGTCCATCATAAAGTTAACAGTTCTAAGAACATTCTCACTATAGATAAAACTACCATTAGAAAAACTCTCTACTTCAAATCCTTCACTGACCAATAGCACAATGAGTTCTTCCATTTTACTATTGGGCTGTAGAAAGGGTTCTCCTCCAGTTAAACAGATATTATTGGCTCCAGTTTCTTCTCTCTTGTCTTTGCAGTCTTTGAGAAGTTCTTCTGGAGTACGCTTGTAACTACCACCTTCTGCTCCCCAGATCTTAGGATCTACAGCAAAAGGAGTATCACAAGGCCAGCCAGCACAAGTCATATTACAACCGGCAAATCTTACAAAGTGTGTAGGAATTCCGGTTCTAGGACCTTCACCCTGGGTACTAACATAATGTTCTACTAATCTTAGATCAGCCATTTTCTTCTTCCTCTTCTACTTTCTCAGTAGTTGGTAGGTCATCTGCCATCTTTAACTTATCGTTAAACCAGCCAGTATCTTCGTTACCGATTCGTTCCATAGTTACTTCTTTTTACCACAGGTGCATTCACCACAACCACAAGCCTGTTGCTTTTTAGAGATTCTCTTGACCTGCTCTGGAGCCACTGTCTTCTGGTAGATACCATTCTTTACACCTTGGCTAAACATATGAATAAAAGCTCCAACACCCATAAAGAATAGTGCTGGTAGAATTAGTACTAATACTATATGCATTATTGTTCCTCTTTCTTAGGAGCAGCCTTCTTCTTAGGTGCTGCTTTCTTTGCTACTGACTTTTTAGTAGTATGACTAACTTTAGCTGGTTTATTGTCTAGAGTCTTTGGTGCCTCATCTCCCATTGGAAGTGGAAGGTCTGGAATACCAGGCCCATTATTACCACCAAAAGTTCCTTGTAACCAATTTAAAAAATTCTTTCCTGCACCCATTACTATACTCCTCTACAATAGGCCACCGATGTAGGCGTCTCCCACACGGCTACTTCATACAACTTAAGATCGTTACCAAATTCTACCTCAATGTCGTTCTCAATCTGCTCCCAACCCCAACGAGCAATATTTTCTGCTGTAGGGATGTAGGGAAATACAATATAGTTCCAGTCTTGCTCTTGGGAGATAGTTTCCATCATACTACGAACTATATCGTCATTTTGCCAAACAGCAAACCCATGATCTAGGACATCATGAATTCTATTGTTCATAATTGTCTTAAGATTACCAAAGTCAATAAGCATTCCATGATCAGGACGGCTAGGGTCATCAATTATATCTCCTTCACAGGTTACTCGAACTTTATAACGGTGACCGTGTGGGTTTCGACATTTACTACCATGAGTACTAACACGGTGTCCTAGATCAAATTCGATTTCTTTACTAATAAGATTCATTCTTACTCCTAACTAATATTAATTATAGTGCTTTTATTCTTCGGGAACAACTGTTTTAAGTTTTTCTTCCCATTGCCATTGCTCAATCCAACTCTCAACAATTCCATAGGCATGATACCGTCCTAGTTCATAGTTTAAGGGTGCATCTGAGTCATCTACATGTGGAGCAAATGCTCGTATATTATTCTTGGCTCCTGTTAATCGAAAGATCAACATCTCTACTAGATCCTGCACACTAGTCCTTTCCAAATCCCTTAAAAATCTTTTTAGTTCTAAACCCAGTTTGATATAGTCTTAGAGTTTTAGGCTTTTCTGGTTTACCCTTATACTTCCACTCAAAACGATGAAATTTACGAGCACCGATAACTCCTTCACGAAGTCCCCAGCGATGTCTTTTAAACGGGATGGCTTGTATAATTGGAGTACCTTTGGGTATAGTGCCTGTCCAACCTTTCTTTAAGACAAATGGGAAATTGACACTCATGGCATTAAAACGATCAGTGTCCACTATTCCTGGAAGGCAGTAGAAGGGTAGTTCATGTCTATGTAGAGGGTTAACCCATAGAATACTATAACCACGAGGAGCTGCTAATATATAGTCACAGTTCCATTTATGGATGGCTTCATCATAACCCTCTGGAATGGGGTAGTCAGGAATCTGCATTAAATCATGTCCACTAACTAGACTAGGAGTACAGGTAAAGCTAGTGTTATCCTCAGTTCGAGTAACAACAACATCTTCAGCAAGTGTTATAACATAGCCTACTGTTAGTGTATCCAATACCGGCATACAGAACTTTACAGTAGGTATAGACTTTCCATCATCATAGGTACCTACTGTACCATCTCCACCCCATAGTGGCATATCCCGCATCCATTTGGGCATTACTCTTAGAACAGGTTTTACGTTCTCGATGTTGGGCTGTATACCTGGAGTCTGTCTCTTAAAGTTATGACTCATACTTACACGTATATGTTTCATACTAGTTTTCCTCTACTGCTGCTCTTACACGCAAGAAAGCTGCAACTAGATCTCCACTCGGAGAGTTTAGAGCAGCATATAGTCTTACAACATTGGCTCCGTATAGTACACGTCCGGTAAATACTTTATTGTTCCAAATTCTCTGTACTAGTCCATCAATCTCTACATCAGTATCGGTATTGATCTTCATACCGAGCATAAGTCCCAATCCATGTAGACTAGCTTCAGTGCAGCCTTGAAAAGCATGTCGTGCCTGTTCACCACGAGACCTTACCTGAGCCAAAAACACTGGGTCACTAGTGGCTCGAAACATAGCATACCCAGCGGCAACACTAACAGGATTTCCTCCAAAGGTGCTCAAGTGAGTAAAGGGATTGTCTACGCTCATAGAGTTCCATCGTTCACCACTAGACAAAACTGCTCCTAGAGGATATCCACCACCAAGAGCCTTACCTAGTGTAACTATATCTGGGTGTACATCTTGATACTGATCTAGTACAAACTGAGTACCAGTTCTACCAAAACCCGTCTGTACTTCATCAATTACCAATAGTACTCCGTGGCTCTTACACCAGTCACTAACATACTTGGCCCATTCAGGGTCAATGGGTACTACCCCAGCTTCCCCCTGTACGAGTTCCATAAAGAAAGCAGCTCGGTTTCCATATTCCTCTGGGATTTCTTCTCCCTGCTGGACCCACCGAGTAAGCTCCGGACTAACCATATGAGCGAAAGGCTCACGATAAGTTGGCTTATAAGTGAGACTAAGACTACCGAGACTACGACCATGGAATCCATCCTTTAGTGCTATAAAACCCTGTCTCCCAGTTGAGAGAGTGGCTAACTTCATTGCTAGTTCATTTGCTTCGGTACCACTAGTACAGAACCAAGTTCTACACTCTTCGGCAATACCATTACTCATAGTTAGAGTAGAAAACCTTTCGGCAAGAGCTTCAGCATATTTCAATTGCTCTTTAATATTAAACTCACCGTAGACATTAATATGAGCATACTTCTCTACTGTCCTCTTGACTGCTTTTTGAATAGGTCCATAGTTATGACCCATATTATTAACAGCAATACCACAAGCCATATCAAACATATCACCATACTCTTTGGTATGTAGGTAGCTACCTTGTGCACCTCTAATAGTAATATCATAGGGCCAAGGATTAGTTCTCGCTAGAAAGTCCATCTTCTTCTTTCTTTTGTTCAATTAAAAATAGATCTTCTGCACTATAGGGATCAATCTCGTCATAGACCCACTCTACAATAACTCTACCATCGATGGCTTTACCGACCACTTGGCCTAGACTAGTCTTAACTGTAACTATATCCCCAACTTGAAACTGATATTCTTCATCCACTGGCATCTCCTACATATATATCAAAATCATCAACAGTATCAAACTGTTCAAAGAATTGTGGAAACTGCATATAACCGAGGTCACAAATTCTAGTAACCATAAGGTCTTCTAGTATATCATTTATTCCGTCATCTTCTCGAAGACAGGCTACTGTACTAATACTACTATGCCACTTCTCGATAAATTCTTCTACTTCATCAAGGTAGTCTACTACACAAAATCTAGCATCTCCATATAGTGTAGTAAAAATCTCAGGACTTATCAACTCTTCTCTGCGAATATACTTTTGTACATAATTAGCAGAGATAAATTGCTGTACTAATTCACTCTTACGAGTTAGTGGCAGTTTACCTCTAAACTGATCGACCATTTCTCCATACATAACAGTCATAATGTCACTAATTTCTTTCCATTGCTTTTCACTAACACGTCCTATAATTATATAGAACTTGGGACTTAGGCAACCTTCTCCATAGAAAGAAAAGAAATCAAAACAAATTTCATTAATGGTAACTGGAGTAAGATCCTCAGCACGAATTATCCCAAAACTAAACTTGGGTCCATGGACGTGTACTGTTCTATGTTCACTCTCTAGACCAATAAAGGCGTCTACTGTATCTTGTCCTCCAAAGACCACTACATCAGTGGCTTCTTCTAGAGCAGTTCTCCACTCCTCAGAAAGTTTTAATTCATCACTAGCAGTATTAAAGACTTTAGTTTGAACATCTTTACCGTGATGTTCTATCACATTCTCAATTAAGAAATATTCATCTAGAGTGGGTGCTTTAATAGTTACACTCTCGGGGCCAGCAAGCTTAAGGCATAAGAAGACACTTTTAGCAGTAGCACCAGGCACACTCTTGGCACCAATAATAACAAACTTTCTACCACTCTTTTCAGTATACTCTTCAAACTCCCTGGGGACCTCCATGGCCTCTATGGCCATACGATAGTCAGTCTCTAGAAATCGTCCATACTGAGAAAGTACACCAACCATATCTACTTCTGGATTAATTATCCATTGCTTGGGCATAAGTTAAGCTACATCCTTTCTCAGGAGCATTGGTTGCCCTTCCTTCCAATACTAGTGTTGGAGGCCCATCTGAACTATACTTAAAGTGACCCACATCTTCAGTTAATATAAAAGGACAACTCCAGATATTGGCTAGATCTACAAAGGCAATAATTCCACTTTCCCCATCTTTAACTTCAGTCTGAGTAAGTGGGTCTACTAAACGAACATTTAACCAGTTAGGCCATTCGTATTCTACTTCTTGAGAGTTACCGGTAGCATAAAGTTGGCTACTAATTTCACTCATACTATATTCTCGAATACTATCTTGAGGACTAATCCCAAAAAAGTCAGATACTCTAGCAGTTAGTTGACTAGCAGTAAGTTTAATATCTCTGCCCTTCCAACCACCAGTTTCAATAAATATAGAACCTTCTGGAAGTTTTATGGGCATTAGAGAAGAATTATTAATTGTAGTCATTAGGTCATAGAAAGCTAAACTAGTACCAAATAACAATACTGGTTCTTCCTCTTTTGCTAGATCTAATTCAATAAAACTTCTGACTCTCTGGGGGTCAGTCATTCCTTCAAAACGTTCAGTAATTCCTCTACGATCATGCTGAGCTGAGATATGTACCATCATATAGTAGAGACTACTATTACCTAATACTGGAGTTAACAATATCACTCGATACTTGGGGAATGGAGAACCATCTACAAATGCTCTAAACCCTTCTGCAATACTAATTCTATAGGCTTCAGTATCATACATACGATGCATACTCTTATCACCTTGAGTAGTACCACTAGAGTGAAATTCTATTCCGGGAAAGGGCATACGGTCACTAAGTACAATACCTACATCATGTCTTTTAAACTCACTAATAGGCATAAGTGGAATTTCTCTCCAGTCAGAGAGTTCTCCAATACTATAACGCTCGTATACTGGATTTAATTCTCGATGTAGATCATAGAGTCCGAGTGCAATCTCACCAAACTTCTCTTGGTGTAACGGATTCCTAACAAACTCAGTAGCATTCTTTATAGCTCTATCAATCTCGTTCTTATTCATTGAATAATTTCCTTCCAAATGTAGATTCGGTCCATAGTGTGCCTTTAAGCCATCTATCCTTAATACTATTAAGTTCAAAGTAATCAAACAACTTTAATAGGTGTTCTCCATGATGTGGAGTATCTGGTCCTACAGGTTTAAACTGTAAATTACCTAGAGGTGGAAATGGAATATCATCTAGTCCCTTTAGCTCAATTAGACTAAATGCTCTACGTACCACTTCTTCATGAGGGGAGATCTTATCATTACCTTCATTAAAGATATTGTCTAGAGAGCCATAATCTTGTATTAGTTTGGTTGCCTTTTTGGGACCAATGCCGGGGACTCCAGGGATATTGTCTCCTTTATCTCCCATAAGAGCCCAAATCTCTGGTAGTCTCCAGGGGTCTATTCCCCACTCATCTACAACTGACTCTACATCAAAGATCTCTTCTTTAGTATCTTTGCTCTGCCCTAAACTGGGCTTTACTACAATAACGTTTTTACGAATTAATTGACGTATATCGTGATCGGCACTAACAATTACTACTTTATCAAATACTGGGCCAAAAGCAGTTGCTGCCTTGGCTATAATATCATCTGCTTCTACATCTTGTAAGCGTAAGTAGGGTATACCCATACTCTTTACAATTTCAAAGACTAGTTCTAGTTGAGGTCTAAACTCATCAACTACTGGTTCTTCATTTTCTTCTTTCTTACGATTACGGTTGGCCTTATACTGTGGGTCGATAGCCAATCGTTTACTACTTCTACCTTGATCAAAAGCAATAAGAACATGAGAAGGTTCGAATCTACGAATCATACTAGAAATAGTATTAATTGTACCGTAGACTCCCCAAGTACCAACTCCATCACTATTTCTTAGTTCTTGTTTCATTAATCCACTATAGCCACGAATAAAGATATTGTGTCCATCAAAGATTAGGAGTGTACTTTTATCCATAATACTTTTCAAACTCTCCCCACAGAAGATTAATATCAGTAAAGCCTAGATATTGTTCCCACTGTTCTTTGGGGATCTTACAGGCAGCTAGATAGCAAGCAACATTCCAAGCAATCACTTCTTGTTCTTCTCGAGTATAAGTTCTACTAAAGTCTAATGGAGTCCAGTCTTTGTCTCTACCAAAAGAAATATTTCTAAGAGCCTTAAACTTAGTAGGGCAGGCATAGGGTGCAGTAGTATCATGACTATGCACTAGTCCTAGTTCCAGTATCTTTTTAAACATAGGATGTCTAAATAGAGTAAATAGTTCACGAACTTCTAGAGTGCCGAGCATATGAATGCCTGTACCATTACCCTTAGTAAATTCTTGACTAGTGGTCAAGTGCTCTAGAAAGCCCAATCTTTTAGCCCAGAAAGGTAACCCTTCACTAGTTTCAGTCTTAATCTTAGTATCATAAGTGACCCCAATACGATCTACAATACCACTCTGATCCCAGAATCTATAGCTCTCTAGCCCACTTTGGAGATCTTTAGCTTGTATAACTGCCATATATTTACCATGGTAGTCAGTATCTTTCATACTCTCATAAAACTCTATACTACGCTTACGAGTTTTCTTGTCCTTATGTAGAACATCCGGAAGGATAATCCAGTTGGGCTGTAAACGTCCAGCCAAGTAGGCCAAACGAGCCCCACCTTGACCTTCTCCTAGTTCATCTGCACCATTATCTAGAACAAGTTTGTTCATAGTCTTATAGGATTCAATAACTGTAGAATCTTTCATCTCATGAGATAAAGCATACCCTAGAGATCTTGGGTGAGATAACTTATGGGGTTTGCCCAGATATAAATCCATATTATTTCCTTACTAGGGTAGCAGCAAAGTTCGAATACTTTTCTCGAACATCTAATTCACAATTATAGCCATTCTTTTCAGCTAGTTCAACTATTTCTTGGGGGTCATGACTATTAAAGTTACGACTCCAATCCCAGTTAGGGTCATTTAGACTTCGATTAAATTCATGTCTTTGAGAGATAAATAGAACAGCTTTATTGCTCATAGCCATAACCTTTTCTAGTAATTCTAGGGAATAGTCATGAGGCAAAGAGTCCATCATGCACAATACTAGAGTTATATCTGCTCGTATTCCTTTATCATAAGCACTCTCTATACTTTCTACTTCGAAAGAAGCATTGGGTAAGTCAGCATAAATCTCTCGAGAACCATAGATCATATTTTCAGCTAGATCAGTCCCTAGGTATTTAATATCTGGGTTAATACTTCTTAGAGTCATAGCATAAGCACAACCCACTTCATGTACCGTAACATTAGGGTCTAGTGCATAAAAATAATCTGTAATCTCTTTGGCTTTTTCTCGAACAAAATTAACAGTCCTCTTACGGTAGAGTCCCAATACTTTCTTTTCTGTAAAATTATTCCAATACTCTTTACGTTGCTCGTCTGACAGTGTATTGATGTCAAACTTACCCAATCCTTTTTTAACCATTTTTAATCATTTCTATAGTTTCTTGTGACCAGTCTCTTACATATTCTAGAGTTGGTAGTTTTTCAGTGCTTTTAATACTAAATTCTGCAATCCTTTGAATTAACTTAGGGTCTCTAGTACCCGGCCACACTCTCCATTCGAGAGTATTATAGTTCTTAGTGGGGTCCATAACAGCACCAGGGCAGATTAGTCTACGGTATTGATATAGTTCAAAACTTTGTCTAGAACCATCCGGTAGTTTATGATGCCTACGGTATTCGTAACTATATTCTTCATAGTCCTTGGTCTTCAATAGATCATTTATAAAGTCATCACTATAGCGGTAGGTCTTGGGAGAATGTTGAGAAGTTGCTGCTTCATGTACGGCTATTAATAGATACTGTGCTTCTCTTACCCACTCAGTAAATTCTAGTAATCTTTTCCAGTTTGTTTCACTCTGGGCTCCAAAGTCCACGTGAACATGTAGGTCATGAAATAGATCTGGGTCAATTTCAGCTCCATATAGATCTAGATTTAATAGCATTTTATTAAGAGTATAAAAGTCTTCTTCCATATTTTCAGGTCTTAGTATCGGAGAGATTAGTTCTGCACCCTGCCAATATTGTCTATTGCTTTCTTTGCCTCCAACAATACTACCGTCAGGCAACATTACTAGTCTTCTACACCTAGTGCCATTATGATTGCTAATAGTTTTATCACTAGAAATATTCCAACGATCATACCTACGAACTTTTTCACTGAGTGATACTCCTCTATCTCGCCATTCCTCAAAGGAAATCTCTTGTAATTTAAAAACTACTTGAGCAGCCTTAAGGAGATTAATATCCCCCATCTCTATTTCTAGCCCATAAGTAGTCATTAGATATTAGGCCTTTGAGCAGTTGCTATAAAACCCTTCTCCAATTCTACATCAAAGGGAGCCCAAGTAGGAAAGTTCCATTCTCTACTCTCATAGATTCTTTTGGCTGGTCTATCTGGGTTATAGAGACCGGCTTCTACAAACTGTCTAGCAAACTCAAAACAGTCACGAATTTGTTCTGGATCAGTAGTATTGGGGAAACATCTAAACTCTACAGTACCATGAGCAAATACACTACGAACATTAATACCTGCACGGTGTACCCCAATATGATACTGTCTCTTACCAAGTCGTTCATTAAAGTGAAAGTGACCATCATAAAACTCTTGAGGAGTAGTAGCATCTAGAATAGCTTGCCAACGAGTGGGAGGAACTCCTTGCTTGGTCCAAAGATTTTTTTGTCTATTGAACTTCATAGCCAATGCATAATCTTGCTTGTTAGGATATTCTCCTTCTCTAGGACGTTCACGAGGCAGCATATCAGTGAATACAAAATCTTGGTTTTTAATTGTATAGTCAAATAGACTCTTGAGTGCTTCGACATCATCTACTAGTCCTGGAACTCCAATGTGTAGTTGTAAACTACCACGGTATAGTGCTTTGGGGTCTAGTAGGTCTCTTAGAGTAGAGGCAATCTCTACTTGTCTCTCGATAGAATCTGTTGGTAGAGTATTGATCTCTCCTCCATAAAAGTTTCTCTGGAGAGTGGGATCATTGGCTCTACCATCTGAGTTAACAATGGTCCATTCCTTGGGACTCCATCGTCCACAGTCCTCTGGCAGTTTAATTCGAGCGTCACAGTCACTCCACTCTAGTTCAGCACCATAAGTAAAAGTTCCCAAACGCTTTTTCCTTTTCTCTATAATCTTTTTTCTTGCTGCTGCAGCATTAGGGTCTGGGTACTCCATATACTTATGCTTGGTCGCTAGAAATCCCTTTTCTAGTTCCGGAAGGAACTCTTGCCATTGAGGGAAGTTCCAAGTTTTACTCTCATAAATTTCTCTAGCAGTTCTACTAGGATTATACAGAGCAGCTTCCATATATTGCTTGGCAAACTCTAGTGCATCTCTTACTTGCTCAGGATCTGTTGTTCCGGCAAAGACACGAAATTCTGTAGTCCCGTGCTTAAAGATTGCTCTAATGTTAATTCCAGCTCGAACAATTCCGATGTGATAGAGTCTACGTCCGAGCTTTTCATTATACTGGAAGTGGTAATCATAAAATTCTTTACAGGTTGTTGAATTGAGAATATCTTGTGCACGATTTAATGGTACTCCTTGTTTGGCCCAATAGTTTTGTTGACGATAGAAGTTTTTTGCTAGTTTAAGATCTCCCTTGTCTGGAAACTTTTCTTCCGTAGGCTCAGTGTAAGGAAGCATATCAAAGTATACAAAGTTTTGATTGTCTTGAGTATATTGGAACAGTTGCTTTAGTGCATCTAGGTCCTCTTTTAGACCTTCTACTCCTACATGTACGTGTAGATTAGCCCGGTAAAAGGATAGAGGACTTAAAAGATCTCTGAGTTCAGTTACGATGGCAACTTGTTCTTCTATAGAGTCAGTTGGTTTAGTATTAATCTCTCCACCAAGATGAGTCTTTTTCATAGTGGGGTCATTGGCTTGACCATCACTGTTAACTAGAGTGGCATCATCTTTGTTCCAAGTGGCAGTAGGGGGTAGTTCTATTCTACGGTCTACATCACTCCATTCGAGCTCTAACCCATAAGTAAACTTACCCAATGTCATAAGTAAAGGCCTTAATCTTTTCATTGTTCTGATCTATTTCCATTACTTTGGCTGGTTCATACTCTGTACTAGTTTTACGAGTAAATAGAATACACTTGTCTCCAATTTCTCCTAAACGAGCACCTCCACCGTTTAAGTGGAACTCTCTATCTGGACCATAGAGTACATAAGTTTCCCACCGAAGACCGTTGTTAGCATTTACACAATAGATCCACTCATATTCTTCAATACCAAGTTCCAGGCAGTAGTTTTCTGGAATAGTAACAGAACCATGGTAGTCCAAACTCTTATGAGTTACTCTAATTCCATGTAGCTTGGCTCCTACATATTGTCTCATTGTGTCTCCTATTGTTGCTGTGATTGTATAGCTTGGTTTTGTGGTTTAGTTACATTATAAACCATTAATTATCAGGATACAACTAAAAGTCTTTCTTTTACAAAACGCTCTTGAGAAAGATTCTTGGCCTTACTTTCAAGTTGGATATCAAAGTCATCATGGAAACGCCAAGCCCATTGATTACTGGCTTGGTTCCAATAGTAGTCACTATGAGCTCTTAGCTTGGGTTTATTAAAACCTTGCTTGATTAGTTCTACAAAATCAGGAGCTACATAAGGGTCATGACCTATTAGTACATCTTCACGAGGAAGGCTATAGTGAATAACAGGACGCTTGCCTTTCCAAGAGTCTACAATTCTCAATACTCTAGAGTCATCAGGCTCAATATACTCACCAGTCTTGACCCAGTGGTGATGGATATCTAGTACTAGGGGGACATGGTGCTCTAGCTTAAGACTCTCTTCAATACCCCAGTTCATTTCACTATTCTCAATAGTTATATTTTCACGAGCAGTTCTAGAAAGATAAGGTAGTGCCTCTATAATACCTCGAGCACCCATCTGACCGGCAATATGTACATTAATCTTGACATCTAGAGGGTCAGTATAGCCCATCCAATAGACCATATCAGCATGGTATTCCATCTCGTCTATACTACGCTGAACTACATCAGGGCGGTGACTAGCCAATACCGTAAACTCTCCAGGGTGAAAACTCAAACGTATATCATGCTCTCTAGCAAAGTCACCAATACGTCCAAAACCATCTTCAATCTTGGGAAGGATACCAGGTCTACGATATACTTCTCGCCAATAAGGTAGACTATACAGAGGCAATAGATCACTACCCAGACGAACCATATGATAGATATCGTCACGAGCAGCAACACGCTCTAGTAAAAGCTCTACACTACGAAGGTTATGCTCTAGGACCTCAATCAATTTCATATCGGCAGTATGGCCCAGATTATTATTCATCCAGGTCAAAGTAAGACTTCTAGTGCTTAATGCCCTAGCATCATCTTTGGGGCCAATACCGTTAATCTGACCATCATGGTCAATCCACTTACAACAAAAACCTACTCGTTTTTTCACTTACTTATCTTTCTTGGCTTCTTCTCGTTCTGATAGGCCATCTCTTACAGTATAGTAACCTCTTCTGGTCTTAACAAAGTAAAAGGGATTTTCTTTTATAGTCTTAATGGCGGTATCGTAACTTACTCCAAGTTTACGACCTAGATCAGAAGTACCATACTCTTGCTCTAAGTGAGCCAAAACCCACTCACGAAGTTTAAGTGTCTTGTCTTCCTTGGTCTTCTTTACTAGTTGTGGAGTCTGTCCGGTTAGTTCTTCTATTAGACTCTTACTGACCATATGAGTAACCAAACTCTCTATGACATTCCAACCGTTACGAGTGGCTTTTTCAATTATCCACTGTGCTCTTAAAACTTCTGACTTATCAAAAGTCTCTTGATAGTCTACTTTTTCTTGACTTTCCAACTCTCTACTTCCTTCCTAAAGTAGTCCTCTAGATCTTCCAAACTAGTGGGTATAGTTTTAATTTTAGTAGATCTCTTGTACATATTCAAGCTCATTTTGATTAGTTCGTCGATATCTACCTGGTACTCTTTGTCAGTAGGCCGGGTTCCATCACCGTCTACAGGCCTTTGATCTGCTGGAATATAGTAGATTCGGTCCCAGTAATTGTGATACTCCCAGTCCATTTCCATCTGACACACTCTAAGAGTAAAGCCAGTGTCACGGTCCATCATTTGCTTTTTGGCCTTGTGTAGTTGATAGGCAGTCTCGTCCATGGCCCATCGTTCACTAATAACAAAGTCAGCGGACATAGAACCTTTGGCCATCATCATTCTACGACGTTCATAGATGCAGGCTAGTTGGAAGGAGTTTCCTTCTGGGGAAAGTATTGGTCCAGAATTTGTTGGGCTACCACTGCCCCAAGACAATACATTACGAGTGACACTTCCAAGAGGAGCAATAGTGACTGCTTCCATTTCTTCATTGATAACCTTTCTTAGAATTCTAGCTGCCGTAGTCTTGCCGGTTCCATGACTACCAGTAAATGCTATTCTCATCCTTTTCGATATCTCTTTCTATGTTTTTTAATGGGTTCCTTAAAGGCATCCACTCTTAATACTATAAGTCTCAACTGTCTATCGGTCATCTTGCTCTGTCTTCTTAGACCATGAGCTATTCTAACGATATCGTTTAAACTATATCTTCTGTCTCCACCAGAGGTTCTCCTAATTGTCAAAGGATTACCCTCACGGTCAATAAATTGACCTAAATTCTCTTTACGTCTAAATGCTTGAGGCTGTAAATCAAAGAAAGCAGCAGCCATTCCAAGAGTGAACACTGGGTCATCATCCCGACGAGCCAGTCCCTGTCTCTTGACGTCATTTGGCTGATCGGACATAGAAGGCCGTCCGGTTCTTGCCGGGGATTGCTGCCTTTACAATCTGCTCCATACCAATATTACCGACTTTGAGCTGTCGTTCCAACTCTTTTTCATTGAGTTCGTATTCTAGGGTATAGGTTGTCTCGGTTTTACCTCCCGGATACTTGATGGTCCTATTGGTACCGATCTCGTTGGTAATACTGGCAAACTGATCTGGTTCTAGAACAGTTTTGAGCAAGTCTATGTCTAGGTTTAGTTTACCACCGGACACTTCTTTGCTGAGCTTGACCTTGTTCTCTACACTGTACAGTGAACCACTCTCGGTCAAACTGTCTCGTCCATCATACTCGATGGCAAGATTGATAACTTCGGTGGCATAGCTCTTTAGAGCGTCTGCACGACCGGTAATGATATCTTGGGCAGCACGAACTGTCAATAGTTCAGTGGCCAAGACATCGATCTCGTCATTGTCTAGTCTATGTGGATTCGAGATGTCGGTCATTCCCAACACTTCGAATAGTGCACCGAAAGTTTCATCGGCACCGGCAGCAATTACATCTTGTGCACTCTCGCGACGAACTTCAGCTCGACTTCTTGACCGTGCTGACTCCCCAAATGCAGGTGGTTCGGTCACCTCGCGTAAATAGGTAGTTTCCGGTGTTAACTTGTTTTCCATACTTGGAGGCCTCCTCTTGGCTCTTACTATATACTATGATAGTGGGATTCGAGTTCATAATCAACTTATCCCAGTCGGACTTCTAGTCCTCGAGTAGTGACATACCATATGTTACCGCCCACTCCGGCAGCGGTCCGGGTAGACACACGAGCGGCCCGGATGACATCGTTCTTGGTCCACGGACCGTCCTCGCCCAGGCTTCCGAATGCCTCCGATAGTCCCGAGCCCATGGCCCATCGACCGCTGGTCGGTATAAGTACACTAAAGTCCTCGTCGATGGCTACAAGGTTATTGCCCCAGGCCATAATGAGTCCGGCACCAAAGGTCTCTACACTCTTGCTTACGCTCAGGCTACCGTGATCGTTAAGAGCCTCGCGTATGGCCGGAACAACCTCGCGGATTACAAATCTCTCGATGTCGTTCTGATGATAGTCTCGAAACTCGGGCCAGTCGGTCCAGTGTTGTATGACCTGAGCTGCACGCACATCGCCGCAAGAGGCAAATGCAAACTTACGCTCGCGTTCGACCCATAGTTTGCCACTGCCCTCGTGACTCTTGGTATAGTCCCACGAGATCTCGCTGTCGGCGGCTATAACTACACCGTCCAGTCTGGTTACTGCAGCGGCAAGGACGGTCACGTTCGCTCCACACGGTACACTAGTAGTAGTCCTCTTCGGCTGACACTACGGGTTCTGCATCGGGGTCCACGTCGACATCTGCCGCTGTGTCTGCATCGGGCGCCGTGCCTTCGGCACTATTGGACTCGAGCTCGGCGGCCCCTTCTGCTGTACCCAGTAGTTCACTTACAACACTTCTAAATTGGGGCCCCACTACAGAGTCCCACATTTCTGCGAACATAATCTGATGCTTACCTTCGGCTACTTCACTCTCCCATAGGCTTAGTTCTGCTCCTACTTCAGGTTTAATCCAGTCCCATTCACCTTTGGCATTCTTTACTTGGAGAGTGGCTCCAATCGATACTGATAGTTTAAGTTCCATTATTGACCCTGAGAATACTTTTCAGCATCTGGGGAAAGCATCCAGTTAATGGTACCGAGTAATAGTTCAAAGTTCTTCTTTTCTTCGAATGTTACTCCTTGTACGTTTCCATCCGTAATATTGGCCAAGAGTAGAATTAGAGCGTGCTGCATCTCTTCTGCACCCTTTTGACGAAATACATATTCTGATACATCTTCTGTCCTAAGTTCAGCAATGCCTTCTAGTTCATTGACTACTTCTGGTTCATTGGTTCCTTCTACCATTTTCTTTAACTCCTTTTGTGTCTTACGAATTCCATTAAAAATATAGTTGGTTAAAACTATACCTGCTGTGTCTATAACTAGACTTCTACCCGAATGCTTTAAGGTAGACTTCATTGCTCCACTACCCCATGTATTACTAGACATACTTACTCTTTCTCTATACTAATTCGTAGTATAATAATTCTTCTTGTAAAAAACAAGATAAAAGTACCTCCACTCGGAATCGAACCGAGATCAATGGGTTAGAACTCCAGTGCACTATCCGTTGTGCTATAGAGGCTCAATTGCTATTATATAGACTAGTATCTATTCCATAGGCATTCAAGATATTTACACATTGAAGATAGATTCCACTATTCATAGCTCCCACTCCAGGGTTTGCTGCTTTTACTACTCCTTTAATCCAGAGTTCTGTACCTTCCTCTTGGAAGTTTACAAAAGCATTGATATTGGTAGGACTAGCTGGAATATTGGCCATAGACATTAGTGTTAGTGCAGCCCATTGTATAGTACCTTTAGCCATTATTCTCCTTTGTTAAAAAATAGTTCTTTGTTAAAGTAGATCTCTGAATCAATATTGTTTAGTTCATATAGTCTATCAATTTGTTTAGTAGATAGTTGTGAAAACATAGAAGAAGAATCTTTGTTAATATTATAACCCATAGTAATAATAGTATTTTGAGGTGGAGCTACATATCGAGCATTAAAATCTCTAAGGACCCTACGTGTTACTAGTTCCATTCTATCTCTAGTCAACTGACTATCTCTTAATAAGACTTGTATACGTTCTATCCTAGTGTCTAGTAGACTTCTATCTATTTCTAGTGACCTAAATTCATAGTTGTTGGCAAAAAAATAAGCATTACCCTGACAACTAGAGTCATCAAAAAGTAAATTCTTCACTTGATAATTACTTATAAAGCTTTGCTCTCTGTCTACCCATTGTAAAAGTCCATCTATGTCTAGTGTATAATCCTCAAAAGATTTAAACTTATCATAGAGTACATAACAAAAATGACTTACCGTTCTTTTTGCAGGATCACGAAGAGAAGTAACTATATAAGTGTCTTCCTTAACTGGTTTCCAAGCGTGATGATACTCGGAGTTAATGTTCTCTATTCCAACTGGTTCTAGACTTGATATTAGATGGGAGAAGAGTTCAGCTTTTATATAATGGCCCCCACACTTGGGTATGTGTAAGTAATAGATATTACTATTCATCGATAGATTTTCTTTTTCCAATGATTCTTTCGATAATAACCGTCTTCAAGTTCTTCAAGTCCAACTGTATTCCAATGTGCAGTTTTATTGAGTTCTCCATCCATACTCTCTTTGGCTATCCACTCTTCTCTACGAAAAGGGATTAGTTGTGCTACCATAGTCCCTGCAGGAATCTTTCCAGTAAAACCAATCTTTAGATGAAAGGCCATATTGGCACCCGGACAGTTATAGTCGTCTACAACTGCACTAGTACTGATAAATGGAAGATCCCAACGATTTAATGGGTGAGTAAAGAGACAACTATATCCATCGGGTATTCTAATAGAAACTGGAAGAGACCAAATAAAGTGCTCTTCATGATAACCCGGTGGGTGTGGAGCAGGATCAGTTATTGCAGGTGGACGATTAGATACAGGTCCTCTTTGTTGATTGTTATGACTTATAACTATTTTACCATCTACTTCTTGTACCCAGACATCTTCAGCCAAAAATACTCCATAGCCAGTGACTAATGCATCAAGAAAGGGCATGCAATGCTTAAGTCCTGGAAGTCTTGTTCCATCAAACTCGACCCAACGTTGAGTTTGTTTATACCAGTCAGGGGTATGTCTAGACATAGTCTGTACTAGTTCATCAAATTGTTGATTTGGATATCCACCTTCCCAGAGTAGAGTGACTGGTCCTGAACTAGAGTCAGTTAATATTTTTTTATGTTTTTTTCTAGTGAACATTTTTATCTAGTTTCTGTTCTGAGTTATCTGTATAGTTTATAGACATAGATAGTTTTACTCCCTCAGTGATCTTTCTTACTCCGTGTACATATTGTGGTGGAAATAGCAATACACTTCCTTTAGAGGGCTTAAATTCTAAATCTAGACTGGGGAAGTAGATTTCTCCACCTTCATACTCTTCAGGATTATTTAAGTATACTACAGAAGTGAAATTTGCTTCTGGCATATCTTCGTTGTCTATGTGGGGAACTATATATCCTCCCACTGGGTAGTAGTTAATATAGTGTTCATAATCATAGACTGCTTTAGAAGACTGTAAGAATTCAATTACTTTTCTACCACAACTACGATAGAGAGCTGTAACTGGACTATTTACTATTTTATAGAGCAATAGCACATCTCGAGGGTTAACTAATAGTTCTGACCTATGGTCTTCATTATCACTACCACTAATCATCATATTGCCATCAATATAGGCTTTCCTGACATAATCTGATAAAAAGTCACAGGTTTCTTTGCCTATGAAGTCTTCTACTAGTACTACTTCACTTTCTTCTTCCATTACTAATACTTTACACTTTCATCTTCAGTGTAGTTTAATGCAAGAGTTCTCTTAAATCCAGAAGTAACTTTACGAGCTTCATGCCAGTAGGTCCCTGGAAAAATTAGTAGAGTGCCCTTTTTAGGCTTAAGAACTAGATCTAGATTGGGGAAATATAGTTCTCCACCATCATAGTTCTCAGGTTCATCCAAGTATAGAACTGAAGTAACAAAGCAGTCAGGCATTTGATGATCATCTCTATGTGGAATTAAATGTCCATTTACTGGATAATAGTTAAAAAGACAGTTGTCTTTGTGTGCATAGAGTTTACGAGAATGGCCTATTAATTCTATAGCAGAGTCCAAATGCTTACGATATGTAGAGACAAATTCTTCATCTTCTATCTGATAGGCATCTACTACTAGTCGAGGGTTTTGTAACTCTAGTTCTCTCACTTTGGGGTCTTTTACAGTAAGAGGCTTCATTCGTTGTAGTTCTAGTGCTTTGTCTAGATATCTATTATAGAGATCACATTCTTCAAAACTAGTAAAGTCTTCATATATTCGAATTTCTTCTCTGGACTCTTCCATACTACTCTTTTTTATTAGCTTTTAGTAGTTGTGCTGACTTTAGTTTGTTTACTGCCTTATTAAAGACCGAGTTCCAATCTTTACAAACATTTTCCCAAGTTACATTCGTGACCCAGTTGTAGGCATTGTCTACTCTCTCTGGGTATAGTCCAGCTTTTACTTCAAGAATAGCATCAGCAGCAGCTTCTACATCCATTAATGGACGAACTCGATCATTGTCATTTTCTTTCATTACCCAGTGACTTGGAGTACTACCACTAGGAACTCTCCAACCACGATCTTCTCCAAGTATCTCAGGCAGACTGGTATTGTCCGGAGCAACTACCGGAAGTTTACAGGCCATGGCTTCAGTAATACTAAGGCCCCAACCTTCACCTAGAGTAGTAGTCAAATAGCAGTCACTCGAGTTATAGAGCTGATTTACTACCTCAATGGGAAAACCACTATGGGCACTAAATTGTGCTGGGTTAGGGATAGTAAAATCAGTATTAGGGTCTAGTCCTAGTGCTTGAGCCATTGCTAGTACACTTCCACCAAAGTCACTCTCTTGCATATGTAGATAGAAGAAGATGTCATCATGGCCTCTACGTTTGAGTTCCTTAAGTATCATAAGTGTACGACCAATGTCTTTACGTCCTTGATTACGATTGACATTGGTAACAATAAAACGGTCAGCATTGACTCCAAAAAGTGCTTTACGAATAGTTTGAATTTGCTCTTGTGGAAGTGGGTAGAAATCTTTGGTATTAGTTCCATGATAGATTACCTTAAAACTATCTACTACATCACCTAGGTATCTACGAGTTTCTTCTCTAGCATACTCTGTATAGGGTACCGGGTAGTCAAAACTAGCAACTGCTTTTTCTACCCAAGATGGCTTAGGCGGGCAATCAAATGGGTAATAATAAATACTACTAAAAGACTTGGCTTTACCGGCTTGTATTTCACGAATTTTATCGGCAATAGGTTCTACAATAAAAGTATCTTGAATTACAAATACTAAGTCATAGTCTCCACGTCCTAGAAAGTCAAGAAATACTTGTCGTCCAAAAAGATCAGCATAGGAACCCTGCTGTCTTAATGCACTAATAGCAGGCCAAACTTGTCCAGGGAACTTATTGGTGTCATATACTCCGCCATCATAATTGACGGCAATAACATCAATATCATAGTTGCCGGTTTTGTATAGTTCTCTCATGATATTACTATTTACTGTAGCAAAACCAGTAGAGCAACAATAGTCACCCCATACTAAGATCTTTGTTTTGGCCATTGGAGTCCTATCTGTGAATATATCTGTAACTATTGTAGTATATTTACTAACTTTTATCAACTACATCAGTCGTAAAGTACCATACTTTGTAGGGTTATTGGAATAGAGTTCTATTCTTCTTTGAGCTGATTTAGTCATCTCTTCTGAGATATCATTGGTAATAAAATTTCTTTTATTCTCTACTGCAGCTTGTGCAGTTACTCCACTGCCACCAAAAGGGTCTAGTACTGTATCCCCTGGCCTAGTGTAGAGTTGTATAAATTTATGTGCAAGCCCAATAGGGTAGGTGTCCAGTAAAAAACCTACTCCTTCTTTTTCTAGTTCTTGGTCTAGTAATTGCCCTATATTATTGTTTATCCCAGGACCCAATCCCCAGTCTCTTTTCTTTATGTTTTTATTAAAAGGCAAGTGTGATGAAGATCTAGCTAGATGAAACCACAATACTTGAGATCCATTCATTGTCTCTAGAAAAGAATGGGGAACATTATAGTCCCAAGTAGTAAAGCCCAAATAGTGTAGCTTGGTTTTTTTTAAAACTTTGGCTAGGTAGAGATAGGGCATAGCTCTCTGATCTCCAATACAGATAAATAGACTACCATTGGGCTTTAAAACACGTTCCATCTCTTTGGTAGACTTAACTAGCATAGACAACATATCTACTTGACTATGTCCAAAGTTTATCTGCTTTTGTGGATCACCCTTATAACGTTCTACATCTATGTCAAGATAGGGTGGGTGGGTAATAATTAAATCTATACTACCACTAGGGATGTCTAGTTTACGAGCATCTCCTATGATGAACTTATTGTTTTCAGATTGATACATTGCTTTTGGGTTTACGACCTCGTCCAGAGATTTTAACTCTATTGGCCTCTGACTCTTTTCTAGCCATAGAACTATCCATCCAATATAGTGCTTCGGGTTTATGGCAGTTAATATTCATTTTTTTTCGAATACTAACTCTTTGTTTCTCACTAGTACCAGCCCAATAGCCATAATGCTCATGATGTAGAGCATGTTCAAGACATTGCTTTTGTACTGGACAGTCCTCACATGTCTGTACTAGTATCGGGTCTACTAACTCTCCTTGTGTTGGAAAGAACATTTCAGTTGCTAGGCCTTTACAGAGTGCTTGATCTTGCCATCTAAAGTCTATTTTATTTTTACTTATTACGGTCACTTTAGTGTTTTTTCTATTTCTCTTAGACGAGGAATTACTCGTGTTTCTACTTCTCGGTCCCAATTAAATTCTTCTTTTAGTTTAATTGCTTGTTCTCTATAGTCTAGTTCATAGTCAGAATAGTTATTGTATACTCTTCTCATCTGGTCTCTAATTGACTTGATAGTGGGTTGAAATGCTTCTCCTCGAAGAAAACTTACTTCTTGTATGTTCTGAGGAACAGCTTCTTTACGAGTATGCAACTTAGCATGTATATATTCAGCATAGTCAGCCCAATCGGTTACTGAAATTACTGGCATGCCTGTAGCCATTGCTTCTAATGGCATCATACCACCACCCTCTCCCATACTGGGGTACACTAGGCAATGTGTATTGTAAAGTAGATTCTTGTAGTCCTCTTGTTCTAGAGCACTAGCAATAACTGTCACTCTATCATAGAGCTGTATTCCAGTAATAGAAGCAGGTCCATAGGACTTAAACACTAGGAAAGCATTACTATCATCTTCAAACTCTTGAAGAAATGCTTCTAGTACTAGTCGTCCATTCTTTCTTAGAGTGGGCTCTCCAGTATGTAAAAAGTAAAAGGGTCCATCTTTGACTCTCTCTACTGGGTCAAAGCCATCAGTTATGCATGCTCTTACAACTAGAGTTACTCTATCAGTATACTTATCAAAACAGTCTTCTTTAACCCAAGTGGCTGTAGTCCAGATCTCGTCCATGAGATTTAGACCATCTTGCCATTCGGGTATTATTTCTGTACTCTCATGAGTGGCTATACCAATATTATATTGATTGGACTGTCTACATAGCCATCCAGGATTATCACAGCAGATGTTGATTTCTGCAGTAGGGTCATTAATCACTACTTCAAAACCATGTCTCTCTAAAGAGTTGTAGATTTGACGTGCAACTCGTGCATACCCATTCTGTTGAGTATTGAATGAGTTATTGTTGTGTAATGCTACACCTGTAAAAGAAATCTTCATAACACTAGTATAAAGGGTCTAAGTGTAGTAAACAAGAGAAGGGTCCCCGGGAGGAGTGCAAGGTGTAGAAAACCGACTACGACTCCCAGGGAGACTGAGGCCCTTCTTCATCAAGGGAATTACACTAAACCGAAATAGTTACCCTCACTGTCTACTGTTACTTTTTAGGACCTTTTACATTGTCCTTTCCAAATTTTTCTGCTTTTTTCAGTAGCCCAATAACATACTCTACAAAGTTTTCTACATCTCTAATGTCTTCGGCTTTATCACTGTGATCAACCATAATGGTCATACCGATCATAGTAGAGTGTAATTCACGAGATAGGATAAAGTTCATGAGCTCTCGTTGCATCTTATCATATTTGTTAACAGGCATATTATCTCTTTAGTATTCCTAGTAGAGTTGCAGAAGCCATAGACATAATTGGGAACACTAGAGAGCAAATAATTGCCCATCCAGCAGCAGCTCCATTATGGTTAAAGAATGCTGTAATCAGTAGTGGAGCTAGAGCAAGTGCACTCAATAGAGCCAACCCTGCTGTAATCATCCCTACTATTAGTAGTACTCTTTTCATCATTCTTGTCATTCTATCTCTTTCCTTTACCAGCCATGCCCGCAACCATATTGATCGGGGACATAGCTACTCGAATTTATCTTTATTGCTATATATATTTGTTCTTCTATGGAAGCATCTGCTGCATTATTAGCAAACTGCTTACCACCGTATGCAATCCAGTTATAGTTAGTGATTCCTAGACCCCCAGAATATAGAGGGCCTCTAAGAGTCCAGTTATAACCAGTTTCACATACTGATACCTTTTCCCACTTTAGTACTATATTTCTGGGAACAAGTCCTACATCTACTACGGGTGTTACTATTGTTCTTTCTGTTGTCGTTGTTACTGTATTGTTAGTATCAGCAGTAGCACTATTCATTATAAATATTGATACTACTAAAGTTCCAAGTGCAATTAAACGTCGCAAAATTACTCCAATGTTAGATTAATAAGTGCTTTTAGTTACTATAGACATCACCTCTTTCTTCTTAGATTTTAAGTTTATGTTCTTTTATTGCTTTAATCAAGAACCAAAGAGTAGGGCTCTTGGGCTCGTATCGATGGTGTCTTCCATATCAACATTTTCATCTACTACTCCTCGAATGGCTTCTGCTTCTGCTCTTCTTCTGAGGATTTTAGCATCCACTCGTTCTTCAATTGTATTTACAGCAACTGGACGATAGATCCAAGTTTTTTCAATGCCCTTACTCTTGCTATCCGCTCTATTAATGCGATCTTTTCTCTGCTTGTATTCAGAGTATGTTCTGGGAATTTCGATATTCCACAAGTAGGGTGCATATAGGTTTAGTCCTTCTTGGCCAACATCACTAGTAATTAGTATAGCCGGACCAGTAGTGGAGTTAAAGGTTTTAATATTTTTAGTAATCGTTTCACTATCCATACCTACACCCCATATAGGTAAGACTGGTATATCTTTAAACTTATTTTTTAATGATTCTAAATATGGAAATAAGGTACCGTGAGTCCAAAACGTAAACAAGACTACTTTATCCTTACTTTCAATATAAGTTTCCAAGCTACCCTCAATCAACTGATATTTTGAACTATTTTCTAAACTTATTAAATCTCCATATTGTTCTACTATCTCTTTGGCAAACTTTCCCTCACTGGTTAGTAGTCCAGACGTGGTATTACAGATCATTCTTAGTGTATCGATATAGCCCCATGCAGTAGTGGGATTATCCGGGTTGAACTTTTCTCTTGCTAGTTTTTCAGCATAGTCATAAATTTCTCGATCTGTATCGCTCAGTTCATAGATCATTCTTTTGGGCATACTCTCTGGGAATTGCTTGGCAATATCTGGGTCACTCTTCATAGCAATATGGGTCCAGTTTTCGTGCTTTTTACCCAAAAGTGGAAGTTTGTTTTTGTCCCATTCTTTTACATAGAGTTCTTTGACATAGCCTCTTTCAAAAGTTTGTATTTCTTTAGCATACAATAGTTTAAAAGCATCTCTTTTTAGATCACTAACTCCAGGAATACCAGGAGCAACTGTACTAAGAATATTACGAATATTTAGAGGACTTGTAGTATAGGGAGTGGCTGTAAGTGCTAGAGACATGACTCGCTCTCCCGTTAGGTTTAAGAGTGTATCAAAACCATCACTTAGTAAACTAGTTCCGGTATTAATCTTTTGAGCTTCATCTATAACTACTAGTAGTCTTTGCCCCTTTACTAGTTCGAGAACCTGTTCTAGGTCTGTTCTAGAGTAGTCTAGGACCTTAGCCCTTTGACCCTTGACCTTAACTCGACTAGGTCCTCGAATTTTTTCATAGTTCAATACTAGAACTTGGCTTGAGTCTTCTAGGTAGAAGTCATGTCTTTGTTTTCTACTCCATTTGCCTTCTACTTTATGTACATCAAGATAGGTCATACGCTTGAACTCTTGTTCCCAGTCATACTGCTTAATCTTTTTACAGAAGACTAGAACTTTATCAATGCGTCCTTCATCAAATAGCTTTTGTGCTGTTAAGCAACTGAGTAGAGTTTTACCAGCTCCTGTATCCCACTGCACTAGTACTCTGGGGTTTGTAGTCTTTAACTGTTCCCAGACAGTATTTAGTCCAATATGTTGGAATGGAAAGAGTTTGTTGTCTTCTAAAAATGGACTTCGAACCTCGAATGGGTTACTTGCTGAAGCAACAAGAGAGTTATAGTATAGTTCACACTCCTCGTCGTTAAACTTTAATTCTAGATTGTTAGTCTCTAGAAACTGTTCAAAATCTAAGACCTTATCACGGTTACGAAGTGTACCGTAACTGTCCACTAAACGTGAACTTTCTAGTTTTCTATCTAGACTGGAGAACCTTAGTACTCCATTGAGTTCTCGACTTTTTTGTACAAAGACGATTCCTTGGGAAGTCATAGAACTAGTATAGTCTAGATTAGTGTCTTAATCAAGAATATAAATCTATTCCATATGCGCCTACATTACTAGAAACTTGAGCTAGTCCAAATCTAGTGGGGTGTGGGTCTGAGTTTAATAGAAAGTAAGGTTTTTGGTGTACATCTAGTCGAGTATAACTTTCATTATTTTTAGAGCTACCGATATAGTCTATGTCTATGTTTGTATAGTAGGGGCTCTGAGAATAGACTGGTACTATGGTTACTCCCGAAGCAAAAGTATTGGGAGTTAGTGCAGTTAGTCTTAATTGTATTCCACTTACAGTCGTACCAATATTAATAGTAGTATTTGGATTATTAATGTCTACTACTATTGGAGTCCAGTTGGGACTAGAACTATTGGTACTATATTCATATCGTACAGGGAAATAGAAAGGTGCAAACATAGATATAAATAATGGTTCATTTACTGAAGTGTTCACTTGCTCAATTATAACATTGAAATTAGTATAGTTCGAACTAGGAGTATAAGAAGTAATACCTAGATCAATCCAAGTTTGAATCGGTAAAGAGCCACCGGCATAAGTCCTAGACACTAGAGTCACTGTACTGCCCGTAACTATGTTAACTGCATTTAAAAAGAGTTTGTAAGTTCCGTTATTAGTGGACGGCAAAAATACTCGAGCTACTCCACTAACTCGCATATTAGATCTATCTTCAGTTGAAATCCAAGTGTTTGTAGGGGTATTAAAAGCACCCAATTGGTATAGGGATACTGCAGTATTACCACTAGAAGTAATCTTTAACTGAATAGTATTAGAAGGTACTGAACCAGTCCACATAGTGCCACTAAGGACTGTTTGACCATAACCACCACTAGTAATAGTGGTAACTGTACCAGTGACTGTAGTACCAGCAATTCCAGAACCTGTAGTGGGGTTAATAAATTGACTGGTAAATGTTAACTTATCATTGACTGTACTTTTACCACTAGAAGTTGTTGTTGTTCCAGCTCCAATTAAGAAATAGTATTGAGGAAAAGTATAGTTACCACTAACAGTTACATAGCTACCCATACCCACAGTACCGTCTGGGCTATACCCTAATTGTGGTTTCCAAGACTGTAGTCCACTAGGAGAAATAATATTCGGTACCGGAAAGTTATAGGCCATATAGCCATTAGTTGCACCAGAGAAGGTCAGGGAATTAACAACTCCATTGCTAATGCCACTAGAAGTATATAGAGTAGTAGTACCAGTACTTGTAGTTACTCCAGGTCCAGTGACCCAACTATTGGTGAGATAGTTATAACCCGATACACTAATAAAGTTAGCGTCATAATAAGGTATTAGGTTACTTTGTGAAGGATAGGGCCCAGACTGTAATCCATATATCTGTCCCGCTGTATTACCACTTACAAGAATGATTCTACTACTACCCAACTTACCGAAAGGTTTTGGTATAGAGTTAATACCATAGTTTAATACAGAACTATCCGTCATTAAAGTTTGTGAGTCAGTTAAGAAACTGTTCCAGTCATTGGTCAACCCAGCAACTTTAAAACTACTAAATCCATCCAAAGTATTAAAAAATGGAGTAAGAGCATATTCATCAGTGTTTAGTAATACATAATTATTGCTCTGACTAGTAAATCCTGAGTTAGTTCCATTTTTGGAAATAAAAGTAGTTGGCATAGTAGACAAGTATGACTGATTTGTTTGATAGTAAAAGCTCAAAGACTGTAGTCCAGTAAAGTATGCTTGATTCCAAGTTTGGTTAACATTAATTTGCTGGTACTGATGCTTAGTAGCATAAGGAAATCTTCTGGTTAAGAACTGATTGTAACTAGCATTGTTATAGACTCCATTATAGTCTAGTAATTTATAACTAGTACTGGGGTCACTTACATATGAAGTAGTGGTTAATCCTTGCACTGTACTATTGTCCAACTGAGAATTGTTTAGTGCTGAAAGTGATGGCCAGTTATTAGAATTACTGGTTTGTGTATTACCTAAACCAAAAATAGTTGAAGTACTAAGTTGATTTGCACCGTTGGTTGGGGCTATATAATCATTATTACTATATACTGTATAATTGTTACTATTTATATCTTGAATAGTATTTTCTAAGTTTTCGTAATATTGTTCTACCCAATAAGGAAAAGCATTAAAGACTCTAGGAATAGTATCTGTTGCTAGATCGTATACTTCCCCGGATAGTTCTGTAAACTCTAATTTTAAGTAACTGGCATTAATGGTTGGAAACTCATAAAAACCCTTACGAAGTATAAAGTCTCTTTGCACTGGATACCATACACAGTTACTAAAATCTAGTGGGGTGTCTAGAGTATCAATCTGTGAACTTAGAGGAACCACTGGTGCATCATTGGTATAATATAGATTCATTCTACAATTAGAATAGAGTGGGTTTGTATACATTCTATTAATGTTACTTGGAGTAACCTGCATTGTAGCAGTATTAGTACCAGACCCCACTAGAGTGGCATTAGTTCCAATTTGAGTATAGAAATATACAACTGCATCTTTTACAGGCTGAGGAGCACACTTCCAATAGGTTCCAAAAGCAGCATTAGTACCTCCAAAAAGAGTTCCCACTGAGTCAATAACTGGTTGATAGTTTTCAGTGAACCCTAATGCATTTTGAGTGGTTATAACTGGAAATGCTGGAACATTATCATCATATATATTATATGAACCAGTAGTGGTAGCATCACTCAGTTCTACAATATTTAGTCTTATTGAAAATTGTTCAATACCTACACTGTAGGGAATATTGATAGCAACCCCACCATTGGTTGGAATTTGTTGAACAGCTACATTTCTAGTTATAACTACCTGTATAGAACCATTAGCAGGAATCAATTGTGTTCCTATGGTGTTGTAAGTAATAGTCTGCCAATCAGTAGTGGTAAGTATATCATTACCACCCTCTACTGTAGCAGTGTAAAGTTGATTGCCTAAACTATCCAGTAGTTTTACTGTACAAGGTACATTAAGTACATTAAAAGAAACTGCATTATAGTAGGTGTTAATTGAGAAATTGTAGGTTAGTACAATAGGAATACTATTAGTTCCACCAAAATCACGAGCTGAAATCCAGCTAGTTGGAGGATTGGGGGCTAGGGTAATGAGAGAATTATTGGTGTCAGTTTGATTGAGACTTGGGTCAAGATAAGACGGGTTAGTTGCTGAACCTAGAGTATCAATTACTCCAGTATAAGCATATACTCCATCTACGACTAGACCATCAACAGTCATAGCAGCACTAACATTAGGGATTACATAGTCTTGTAATGGATCTGTATTATATGAATTAACAGGCATTATTGTGCTCCATAAACAGTAGCTGTAATACTAAGACTTGGATTGGATAGACTATCTTGTGGGAGTGCTGTACCATCTCCTGTTAAAGTTACACTATTAATATTTCTAGTCAAATCTATAGTCTTTTCTTGAGTTTGTAAGTGTGCAAATACTGGTGCAGTTATAGTTGATGAATTTTGTAGCCAATAACGTGTACTAGAACCCGGTTGTTTTACTGTTGGAGTATTGATGTTGGATGCTTGTACTGTTCTTTGCATATAAAAGTTTTCTGAATAATTTTCTGTAGCACTAACCCATACTGCTGTAATGTCTTGAAGAAGAGCTTGGGGAGTTCCAAAAGATACTACAAAGTTACTGGGTAGTAATAGACCCATAACTTGTAAGAGTGCATTAGCTTTGTCTTGTGTCCAAGTTACTTTACCAACATTATCTATAGTAGGCACTAGTACTACTTCAGTAGTAAGAGAACCAAATCGGCCTAGATTAGGAGTTTTCCAGCTTTCTACTACGGTAAAAGGTATTTGAGTAATGGCTTCAGCTAGAGTCAATATCCCCCAGACTGTAGCTCCCAATTGGAAAGCTTCTGCAGCACCCAATAGACGTTCTCTGTAGCTAGCGTCTTTACGAGAAATTTCTTGCCAACTATTAACAGTCAACTGGTCAATAAAAGGGTTAGTAGAAAAACTATAGATTTCTGAAGATAGTCTTTTAATATTAAGGATTGAACCTAGAATAGTATCTAAGTTTGAAAATTCTACATTTTGTTGAATAAGTCTTGCAACAGTCTGTAGCATAGATAACTGACCGGTACCGGCATTACCCAGCATAGTTTTCATAAGTAGAGTTAGATTATCATTAGAGTCAAAGTTATAGACGTCATCAGGAAAGTTTTGTACTTTTTGATCAAAAGTTGGATGAAGTATAATGGGGAAAAGATTACCAGCCATTAGAAATTACTCATTCCCTTAACTGTAAAGTTAACTGCATTAAGAACTGGCAATTGATTACTAGATAGTAGGAAGTCACTATTTTTATTAGTTCCGATGGTTGTAGTACCGTCTAGTGACATAATACTAATACTATTTACTCTAACATTATTTACTCCAACTATACCCACTATTTGAGAGAGAATATTGGCAAATGAAATGACTCCCAGATAAGGAACTTGATTAAGATAACTACTTAGAGTATTACTTATGGCTGAATTAACACTGGCTTGATTACTACCTGGAGTATAGACAATTGTAAGGTTAATGTTTAGAGGTACAAAAGTAGCTTGATGAACTAATGTATTTACTCCAATGGGGCGAGATTGTTGTATTAGGTTTTCTACATTAGTAACATCATAGTTAATATAATGCATATAAGTGCCCCAAGTGTTAGTATTAGGGATACTCCATCCTGCATTATAGGTTGAGCTCTCTATTCCTAGCCCAGTCATACTAAGTATACTATTACTTGTACGAGTGTTGTCATAGAGTGGATAAACTATAGTTCGACCAGTTAATGTACCCGTAGCACCACCAGAACCCAGTACTGTATTATTGAGATATACTCCACTACTAACAACCTGGCTAATATAGGAGAAAGCTGGAATTATTGCTCCACTAGGTAGAGTTAGACCACAGTAGATGTAGGTATTGGCATTGGGTACTGAAATAAAGTTTGTACCACTAATAGCAGTACCACTAAAAGAGACAGGTCCTGCTCCATGACCCGAGTTATAGTAGTTGTCTGCTATAGGATAAGTAACTCCACTACCGACAGTAGTATTAAAGACATAAATAGAGTCACATATTCCAGAGTTACTGGTAGTAATTTGACTAGGAAAAGTAATACAAGGCTGCTGAGTTAGCTGTATATAGTAGTCACCACTAGCTACTATTGCACTACTACCGTTAGCCATAATATAGTTATTGGCATTTAAGTAAGTAGGGCCACCAGTGCCACTTAAAATTTGAGTAGTATTAAATACCACTTGTTCAGTTACTTGATAGGTACTAGTACCATTAATAAATATATCAGCATAGTTAGAGATATTGGGCATAGTCGCACTAGCACGAGAGCAAGCTGGGGTATACTCTGAAATTACTTCTATTGTACTACCAATAAAGAGTGCAGGATTATTGGCATTATTAAGTATGGTTAGAGAGAGTTGAGGAGTTGGATTAGTAGGATATAGATAGTCTACGTTATTGCTATATACAGTCTGAGTAGGGGTATTGAGATATTGTCCTACAAGTTCTCCACCTTGTGGAAAAATATAGCCTGAATAAGTAGTTCCATATCCAACATCTGGGTTATTGGAAGTAACTGACTCAGAGTAAGTAAAACCACTTATAGTGGTAACTCCACTAAGAGTAGTTCCACTAACTGTAAGTCTATAGGGACTACCACTAAGTGCTGTAATTGTTAGTGCATTACCATTAATAGTACTGCCAGTAGGGGTAACTGTAAAGTTAAAACCACTAGAAACTAGTGTAGGGTAGACTCCAGATACCAAAGCAGTTAATCCAGCAGCAAGTGTAGTTCCTGTAGTACTGCCTAAAAATCCACTAGAAGCTACAGTTGTAGTTGCATTATAGGTGACTCCATTAATGGTTTGTCCACTATAAGCTACTAATTGAAACTTAACAGTATTGGTACCACTAGTACCACTAATTGTAGATACTACCTGTAGTTGCTCATCATAGTACTGTTGAGGTCCTATAGAGTTTGCTGCAGTAACATTTGAGTCTTGTAGAGCAGTAAGAGTATACTTGTTACTAGTACCAACATTATTACTAAATACTGTACTAGTCCAACGACTACGAAGTTGACTATCGGTTTCTGGATCAACTCCACCTGCAATACTAGAACTATTAGTTACTGAAGTAATACCCACTAGTGTTTGACCCAGACTAGTTATAGAACCAGCAGCAACATTGCCCAAAGTTCCAGCCAGTACAGCAGTGACTGGAACATCAACACTAAATGAACCAATAGGTATAATGGCTGGTGAACTAGTTATAAAGTAGATTACGTTAGGGTTTGTAGGAGAAATCGGTACTACTACTTGAGTACCTGCTGCAATAGAGTAAATACTGGTAGCAGCTGTAGCTACAGAAAAAGTAACAACACCATTAGATCTCTTACCCAGTTGTCGATAAAGTCCAAATAGATTAACAAAAGCATCTAGCTCTGGTCCAAACTTAGTATTAACATCATAACTGTAAGTTTGTAGAGTAGCATTGTTGCTAGCATTAGCAATTTCTTGTGCTACTGATTCAAAGATCTTGTAAGTAGCACTACCAACACTAGTGTCCCAGGATGGGTCTGAAAGTGAGAGTGCTGATAATAGTCTATTTAGTACTGAACTAGCGTTAGCCATTGGTTACTGTAACTCCATTATTTCCTATAGAAACACTAAGATTGACTAAACTTCCTGACAATGTCTCAATGTTTACGTTTGCAAGAATACTATTAAAACCTAGTTCAACAGTTATATTTTGTACTTTCTGTATAACTTCATCTTGACTATAGTAGGCAAGCTGTGCTGAATTTTGTGCTGCTCTTAAATCAAGAATCTGCTGACCTTGGTATAGTTGTAGTACTCTAAGTATTTCTGTACTTACCATATTAGTACTAGCAGCTGTTTGAGGCGTACCGATCATGGCAGAGAGGGTAGAGCCAAAACCTGGAGTGGTCCAACCAGTGCCCAAAGGTTCTTGTAACCATCGAGTGATGTCTTCAACTAACTTAGTGGTACCCTTGGCAAATAATAGCTTACCGCTATTTACCTGAATATCACCATTACGTACAACTAGTGTCTTCATATTAACTTAGTGTCTTTCCGGGATGTATACATTAGTAGACGTCTCCTACATAGGTCACTGTCATCCAAGTTCCTGCTGTGGATAACTGTGCATAGTTAGAGACATTGGAAGTTACTGAAAAGCTTCCTGAAACTGTAGGTATGTAGAGAGTGTCTGATAGGTTAATAGAGTTAGTTCCCGTAGAATAGACACTAGAAGCAGCTCCACTAATAGTAGTACAGTTTAGAGTATTGGTTAGTGTACCACCGTTTATAGAAGGAGATACTGTTAAGTTAACATTATAGTACCCGGGAACTGGTACCGTTATAGAACCGCCTGAGTAGACAATATTTCCAAATGTACCCGAATGAGTGGTATTGGTAGTCCAGTTTAAAGTCTGACTATAAGGTTGATTCCAAGTATTACCACTAATAGTACTTACTCCCAGCTTAATAGAATTAGAGAGAGAAAATCGTGCATAAGACTCAGGAGTTAGAGAAGTAAAGACATTCGGGTCACTATACTTGTTTAGTATACCAGCATAAGCAAAAAGACGTATTAGAGTGGATCTTTTTTCTACCCACCAGACTTGATTGGGTTGAATCATATTAAGAGTAACCCTAGGGGGGAGAGACATAAGATCTACCTGGTACTGAAAACCCTTCATATCTCTAGCCAAACAATAAGTGTTATTGGCAACTGAACTTAGAGGATGCTGAATTGGTGGGCTTAAAATAATAACTTTTCTAACTAACTGGTTGTAACTGCCAGTGTTCTTAGGGACAACCATAACTACCAGCTCGTTTTCTGTACTTGGCCTTGGAAGCCCATTAGGCCTGTATGTGGAGCATTTGCATTACTCTTGATGTTTGCTTCTGTCCAACCTGTACCAAACATATTGAGTCCATAGTCTAGTAAAGAACCATTTTTAATAGGGGCAGTAAAGGCAGCAGTGGTAGTAAACCCTGAAGTACGAGAACCCTGATGTTGTACATTTACACAATAGAACTCATAACTATCAGTTCCACCACTTTCATTGTCAAGACTCATCTTAACTCTCATACCCGGATAGAGCTCGGGCATATAGGTGAGACTTACTTGACTAACGAACTGATCTGTCCACTTTTTCATAAAGACCATGAGTGCATAGAGATATTCTAGTGCATGTGTGTGAATCATTTGCTGTTCTTCTACATATGGTCTCATACCATATTTATTTAAAAAATCTACAGAGTTTTTCATTGCTGTAGTTAGTGCTTCTGCATTAAGATTTAATGCTCCAAATAGAACCTGCATTGTACTAGTGTCTTGTATACTAACTATACCATTTGTACTTAGATAGTCACCAGTAGTAACTTGCTGCCCAATACCGGTAGTGTCTCCAACTATACCTACATGAGTGGTCAATTGTGAGTCATCATGATAGATTTGAAAGTCTATTACTTCTACATCACTAATTTCAAGTGTAGGAGTTGTAGTATAAATACCATAATAATCTGGAAACCAAGCTACAAAATCTCCATTGGGAGCACTCTGGAAGTTTCTTAAACCAGCACCCACTATTTGCTGAAGATCAGCAATCAAAGGGTTGTCCATAATAAAAGATCTAGGAGTACCTAGATAGGCTAGTGATCTAACATCAATAGTTGGAGCACCATATGCAGTATTCCAAGAATTGGTTAAGTTTAGACTACTACTATTGTTAGCATTGGCAGCAGCATTGGCAGCACCACTTGTATTTTGATTAAGCCCAGTATAGTTAGCAGAAAGTGTTATAGGCCTTCTGGCTCCTAGGTATTGAGTTCCCTTACCGCTATACACTTGACTATTAGAAGCTACTGTCCCACCCTTTATAGTATTCCAGTTAAGAGTCGAAGGCCCCTGCATTGGACCAGGGCCCCCAGTACCGATTTGTGTTCCATTTCCACTACTATCAAAGTCACTATAGAGCATTATGACATGACTAGGTGCATTATTGGCAGTTTTTACTCCTGGAAAATTAAAAAATAGCAAATCTCCTTTTTGTGGCTTTGTATTTACATCAAGGTATAGACCAGCAGGACCCCCTGACTTACCGGCTACTCCACCAGAAGCTCCAAATTGAGCTCCAGTGTAAGTTCCGATATCTATACCAGCACCATTTTTCCAACACCAATACATTAGGGCAGAGCAGTCAAAACTTACACTCGATGCACTAGCATTAGGGCTACTTTGAAGTCCACGATTAGTTTCACTATATTTAGAACCCACTCTACTCTTGGCTAGGGCCAATACTTTGTCTACAGTGCTACTAAGTACTTTAGAACCACTAGTTGTATTAGTGCCATAGGTAGATTGAATGTTTTTAGCAGCAGCCTTTTCAAGTGCAGTTTGTGGACCAAAGGCACTAATTTGTGTACTGTCTCCCCAAGTGACATTTATATTGGAGAGTACACTACCAGCAACTGGAGTATTCTTTGCAGTAATGGAAGTAGGGTCAGTACCATCCTGTAGATAAGCCCATACTCCCGGGTGTATTTGAAGAGTATTCTTGAGTTTGGGGTCATAGTTTCCAAATTTGTCTTGAGGAACTGAAGTTGCTCTTAAGACAACAATGTGTCCTGTATCATTATTACTAACCACTATTGGGCGTCCACTTTTATTACCAGCACTAGCAATATTTCCAAAATCTTCAGCAAGCCATTGTTTTGCTACTGAGATTGAATCGTCTATGTTTTTTCTTTGAGCTAGAGTAGCTCCTGCAGGGTGAGTGACTTCTAAGTAGGCCCAATCAGCAGTACACCAATATATATCATGATGCAATATACTAAGGTCCCCATTGTTATCATTAATTACATCTAGAGCAGGCAAAGGATATGGATAGTATTCACCGGTACTACTTTTGTGTAGTAGAGGGACTGCTTTACTAGCACTAAATGTTGTATGTGCTGGTGCACCACTATAGGTAATGTTTGTACTACCACCCAAACTTGTAGTAGAGTTTCCAGCAGTAATTCCAGCAACTCCTAGTATGGTAGAGAGCTCTGTTACAACATTTTGGTCTAGTTCATTTTGAGCTGTAGTTAGATTACTATAGGCAGCACTAGCAAAATTTATAAAGTTTTGTGGAATACCTTGTACATGAATATGAGCAGCATCCCAACCTGCAACTCTACTGAGTATGTTTACTAGAGCTTGGTCGACTCCACCGTCACTATTGACAGTTTTATTATTGCTCATAGCTGCAGTATCCATATAATTAAGTAGCAATTGTTGAAACTCTACGAGAGTATTGTCCCAATAAGTCATCTGCAATTGATAGAGAGTACAGCTAGCCTGAATAGTTACTGGAGTAGGCACTAGTGTTTCTATTGGAGCATAAGTAACATAACCGGCAAAAGCCTGTACCCAAGTGGTTCTTTTTAAGAATACTACTATTCGATCCATCGTATTGATAGTTCTGTTATATTTTCTTCTAGGATTGTTAAGAGTACACTGAAAAGTACTAACAGCATTAGTCTGTCTATTCATATTGAAATCAGTTAGGTCTTCAGAGACATCTACTGCTCCATTTTGTTGAGTATAGATTACCACTCGAACGTCTGGGCTATAGACAAAAGTACCGGACTTATTAAATGTCATTTAGTAGGCAATCCTTTTGTTGGCGCATTATTGATAAGAGTTTGTGTATCAGTCCAGTCACCATTATAGTTCCTTTGAGTGGCTGCAGTAGGGGCAAAAGCTACATTTGTCCCATTCATCATAGAAGTTGGTGCAGTACCAGCAGTATTGGGATTAATAATGTTCATGGTATAGGTTTTAAAGAATACTGTCTTAAAACGAGCGTATTCTTTTTCTGAAGACTGTATCCAACCTTCAAAACTTAAAGGTGCTAGTTTTGTCCCAGCAAACTTATTGGGCTTACTTGGATCACTCCAAGAATAAGAGGTTAGAGGATCAGGGGTTGTAGTATTAGAAGCTACATCTCCAGGACTATAGTGCAGAGACATAGGTTGTGGAATAGTAGAAGAAGTCATAGCCAGTTGATGCTGTCTAATGGCATCTTGAAATTTATTCATACGAGTAAACCCATCTCGGTAATCTATTCCTTCAAAACCCAAAGGAATACTATTTAGATGTCTAGTAGCAGTCTGTAGAGGCCAAGCAATAGTAAAGGTAGCAAACATTTCACTACGTCTAATGGGAATGAAATTCATACCAGTTTGTAGTTGCTGAGCAGCATACTGATTGTCAGTAGCAGTAGAGATACTGGTTATATATACTTCATAAGGAAGTAATTTATTTTGTGCAGTACTATATAGATAGACTATTGCGTTCCCAGCCATTGCTGCCAACTTTCTTCTGAGATTGGAACACTCTGGTGTATCATACCTGAGCTAGCTGACCAAGCAAATCCATTAAACCATACTACTTCTTCACTGGGTCTAAGTATTGGTTGTGATACTCTACAGTTTGCACGAATAGATTCTGACGACATTTAATCTCCTACTTAGTTGGTGTTAATAATGACGGGAATAGAGCTGTAATTTGATCAAGATTAATCGATAGTCCAGCTTTACTAAGACCAGTCCAACCGGGGCTAAACCCAATACCTGCAGCTATTTGATCTAGTGCTGCAGCAGTACTAGTTTGTGCTGTAATAGCATTAAAGTCTTGTTCTACTTCTAGTTGTAGCATGTAAGGATAGGTAACAGTACTAACATCCCAGCCCATCTGCATTTGGGTGACCCATACTCTAAAACCCAAATTGGTACTGGCACTATAAGTAACTACCGGAATACTTAGAGTCATACTCTGTTGATGAGTATTCTGACTATCCTGCATAGCTTTTATATTAGTATACATGTCTAATAGTGCTGCTCTACTACCGGCCTCTCCTTGAATAGACATAGTGCTAATTTTAACTGATACTAGTTGAGTAACACGTCCACCAATGGTATCAAATGATCTATTGTTCATTTGATATTGCCACTCAACTCCATTTACATTAAAAGGAAAGTTATAGGTTTTACCAGTAATAGCATCATACATAGTGGCAGTACTACTCTTGGTATTATTAGTAGAATTAGTATAGCCAAGTGTATTAGACATTATGCATTACTTCCGGGAGTAGGTTTGGTATTGGCACTAGCTTGTCCTGTACTAGCTTTTTGGCCTGTATAAGTAGAGCCATTTTCTAGTTGAGTTAACCACTTTTGAGCACCTGCAGTAAGAGTAAATGTATGAGTAGAGTTATTATAGGTTAGTCCCGATACATTTTGAGAAGTAGCATATGGAGTAGCATTGGCATAGTCTTTGACTCCCTTAGAAGTTAAAAATGCACTAACACTTTGAGCTCCATAGTTTTTGGCCCCAACTCCCATACCACTAACTTGAGCTGCTCCACTGGCTAGCATTGCCATTACCTTGGATTCACCACCAAATTCCTTAATTGCATTGTCCCAGGATACTGCTTTACCATTGACTACTATTGATTTAGCACCTTGTTCTAGAGTTAGTTGTGCTGCATTTGCCCCATAGTTATAGCCCATTTCAGTGTCTCTATAGGCACCACGGAAAGCTTTACCACTATCACTCATTGTTCTGAGTGCTTGATCACGTAGAGATTGTCCAGTGTTTCCCCCATCAGGTATATATCCAGCAGTATAACCTACAACTCCTTCAGCAAGTCCTAGAGCTCCTTCAGCAATTCCCTTAACTGAATTACCAACACCCGCTGCAACTGTCTCTAGAAAACCCCCCCACCCACTGCTATGTTTATGAGCAAGATCTGTAGTCATCTTCTTTTTAGCGGCATTTGCTTTCTTTTGTGGTTGATTACTATAGAAGTTCCAGAAATATTCAGCAGCAGCCTTAGGAGTATCCATACTCTTCTTTAGGCCTACTGATTGACCAATCATCTGTAGCATTTGAGGGTTAGACCCGGACATAAACTGACCCTTGGTGAGTCCTGGTTCAATACCAGCAAAGCCTATAATTTGCATAGCAACACTTCGTTCATCTCCAAGTAGAGTGGCTCCAGCATTATTGCCCATACTGTTTAATTTTCCAGCCACTTCCATATAGCCCACACCCAGTTGCTGAGCTAGTAGTGCTGTACCCACTTGTGTATTGAGTATTTCACTTCCGTTAACTCCTTGTTGCTGTAAGAACTGATTGCCTTGACCAAACATTGCTGAACCTTGACCAAATATACCTGCAGCTGCACCATTTAATCCTATACCGGCTCCAGTTATTGCTCCGCCTTGAGCCGCTTGGTTAGTATAGGCTGTACTGGTATTGGTACCTTGCATACCGCCCAGTGCTCCACCAATCATACCGCCTACTTGGCTAAGACTCATACCGCCTAAAATACCAGCTTGTGCATATTGCTGACTGGCTTGATTGGTTAGACCATAACGAGCGAGATTGTTTAGAGCATAAGAGACATATTGACTATTGGCATTACCTTGATAACCCAAACCCATTCCAGCCATTTGTGCTTGTACTACATCTTGTGAGCTTACAAATGGGTTGAGTCCAAATCCCGACTTAAACATAGCCTGTAGACCTAGACCCATAGCATTTTGTTGATTGTTAGCACCCGTCATACTACCATACTGTTCAGATACTTTCATAAACTGTTGTATTGGAGCCATTACTGCTCTAGCTGCATTATAGCCAAATGCAGCTACAGTAACTGCTTGTGTTAGTACTGGAATCTTATCTAGTAGAGTAAAAGCAAACTTGCCTATTGTGCCTTCTAGTCGAGAAATCATTTTTTCTTCATGTTTACCAAAAGGACTTGTACCTTTTTCAAACTTGCGTCCCACTGGCCCGACTTCTCCAGTTATAGGGTCAACTCCTCCGTAAACAGAGTCTTCTGCAGTTTGCTGTTCACGAGCAATACGTCCAGCATAGTTTCTTAGAGTTCTACGAGCAAACTGTGCCATTAGTCCACCACCCTGTGGACCACTAACACTACGTAGTGTTTCTTGACCGTACTTGACTAGTTCTCCAGCCGGATTAGTTATGTCCATGTTGTTCTTTTTAACTATATCATAGACACTGGGATAGTTCTTTTTAAAGTATTCTTGGTAGGGGTTGTTGGCAGATGAGTTGTTGGGACTAACACTCAGTCTACGGTAACCGCGACTATTATATTCATTGCTAAGGTCATCATCGTAGCCATCATCTCCACCGCCTCCACCGCCTCCACCGCCTCCTCCACTGCCACTGCCATTACCTCCAGCACCAGCACTAGCACCACCACCAGCTGTAGGAAGTCCTCCTCCAACTGTTTCAACTCGAGGACCTCTTCTGCCCCAGTTGACCACTCTTCGAGCATAACCGGCTCTATCAATGCTTTCTGGAATACCGTTTATAGTGGTTTCTTGACGGCCTGGTAGATCGGGATTTGAGATTGAACCGGCATCAGGGTTATAGCTAGAGCCTCTGACCATATTGTTCATATTGCCAAATCCACCAAATGGAAGTCCATATTGACCTAGTGTACTAAGCACTTGGTTTCCATTAACACCTAGACTACGAGCGGCTGTTAAAAGTTCACGAATACTATTGACTGCATTAGAGAGAGCAGCAGAGTTAGACTGATTGAGAGAGACAATGCTTTCCATTACAGTCTTTATATCTTGACCAAGGCCCACTTCATCTTCAAGTGCAGCCTTAAACTTGATTAGACGTTCAATACTATTGTCAATGGCATTAGGAATAGCCTCTAGGTCTTTTCTAAGTTCATTAGCAATAGTGCCACTGGTTCTTAGGCCTGATTCAAGAGCGTTAGTATTACCATCTACCTCAAGATAGATGCGTTCAGTCTGATCACCTCTACCGGGAATATCAACCATCTAAGTCTTCTCCAAACTTCTCTAGATCTAGATCAGGTAATAACTGTGTTGTTTCTACTTGACCAATATAGTTTTGTATTGAAGTTTCAGTTGTTTCTTCTCGTCGATTAATTCTTTCGACTTCAGAATCCATTCGTGCAAATAGTTTTTCAAGTTCACGAGCTTCTTCAATACTTTCAGGAGCACCCCAGAGTACTCCTTCATTTTCTTGTGTTTCTTCTTGTCTCTTTTTCCAGTCCTGATAGAGTTCTGGCTGAGAAACCATAAAGTTATTTTCGAATCTCATCTCTTCTAACTCTACTTCTTCTCTTCTCTTCTTAGAGAGATATAGTATTAGTAACTTTTCTTGGACCTCTCCAAGTTCAGTTCCAGAGAGTAGTCCTCGTTCATATGCCAATTCCATATGGAACTGTACGTAGGGGTCTACTTCCCACCTTTTGGGGTATCAATACCTTCATCATTATCTTCGAAGACATTTATTACTGGTGGGAGCTCTAGGATTCCTAACTCTTCTAACACTAGTACCACTTGATTCTCTAGGTCATCAATGGCATCAAATAGTATATCTGTTACTGCATCATACCAGTTGTTAATGACATATTCATACTTTTGTCTTACTACATTTGTATTTCTATTGGTTGCAATCAGTGGCTTATGATCTACTGAAACTAGTCCTGCTGCTACTATAGCTGCTTTATAGGCTCTAGCGTATCCGATCGAGTCCATATAAGGTTTGCTTAGTAAAGACACTTCTAGTTTTTCGTTGACTGTAAGTGTTCTAACTACAAAGTGGTGGAATGGAATTTGAGTTATTTCTTTTTGAAGGTATCCTAGGTATAGGAGTCCTTCGAACTCATTTTTCCATTCATCAGGGAAACTGGTGCTATTGTTGGAATCCTGAGCAGTGGTATTAGCATCTGCCCAGGATTCCCCATTGTTAATAGTCATTCTAACTCTCTCAGGTTCAGGACGAATAAAACGTCTATCTGATTATATATACTTAATTACTAAAAGCTATTGATACTAGTTCTTGTTAAGGAAACGGTTGTAAGGCTTCTTGACCTTACTTACACTACGAATGTCAGCTTGTACAAATCCTGCACTAGTTGCAGTAAGAGCAGTACCGAATGTATTGTTGGCAAGAGCACTACCGGTAACTGTATTGTTACTAGCAACCACTACTGCAGTAGCAGGTTGTGCTTTAGCTTGTCCAAAATTACTAGTGTCTACACTAAGTGCATTACCGGCAGCAACTACACTAGAGCCTACATTGACCTGAGGGCAGAATCCTTCTGTTTGAATCCAACTAAATTGACCATCTGATGTAGAGTTGACTGCAACTCCAGCAAAACCACCCTGTGGTGTTATAGACTGAGTGTATTCTCCGGTCACTGTATTGACTACATAAGGGGTTCCTTGACCGTCTTCTTTGACAACATAGTTTGCAGCAATGCCTGATGAAGTCTTAATTGCAATACCGTTAGACTCATCAAACCATACCACTACATCACCAGCAGACCAGCCACCATCACAGTAGACTAGTACATAACGCTCTTGTGCAGGTCCTGTAAGACTCTTGAGCCCATTAGTGGCTCCAAGATAGAATTGATTGTCATTTGCTGTACCTGTAAGTCCAGTACCGGCAGCACCTTGACCAGCAAAACCAGCAATGTTAAGCTGAGCATCTGCAAGAGTAGCATAGTTCTGATTTAGTATATCAGCAAATGTAGGATTAGACGAAGATGTCTGAGCAGCATAGTTAGGTGTAGCTACACCATCTGCTTGTACTGAGACAACTTGGATGACATTTTGACGAGCACCATTCGAGATTTTCTCGAAAGTCTCCCAGTCAATGACGTATTGTACTCCAGGGAGCATTTTACGGTGGTCAGGAAGGATGGCTTGGCCAATTCCTGGCTGTAATTGTACGATAAATGAACGAGCGGGCATTTTGATTCCTTTTCTTTAATAAATATTATTGGGGAAGAACTTCTGTTCTCTGTGTATACATTAGTGTAATGGACTTCGGTATAGTCATCGTACCGATTTGAATCATTTCATCAATTGTAACATTTTGGACTATACATCCAGCATAGTTAATTAGTCTCTGTCCACCACCAGGAATGGTGATAACTTTCTGACATGAGACTGGTCCTTTGGACAGCTGTGCTCGGTAAACACCCAAAAGGTCACTAGCAGTGTAGAAAGGGTTTGTAGTATCACCCAGGGCTAGTTCTGCCCACACTTCTGTAATCCACTGTTCATAGAAAGTAAGTTCAATAGTACCGGCTTGGAGTGCAGCTGGAAGTGCAATTTCAATTGGATACGGTTCATTCAATGGTTGAATAGGTGTAGCCTGAGCAACTGGCTGTGGAGCAGTCTCTCTGATCATCTGGCAGTAAGCTAGAACTTGATTGTTGTATTTGAAAGCTGTATAGCCTCCACCTACGCGGAAAGTTGATTGTGGTTTATTTGTAGCCATTTAATCTCCTAGGCAGTAGTGTAATTCGAACTTAGAGTACCTGTAGTAGTCAGCTGACCAGTGTTAGGGTTAAGACTCAGAGTTACATCGATGTAGTTAATTGGATAAGTTGGAGCATACTGGAATGTAATATAGATGGTGGTAGGATTAGGGTTTCCTGTAGTAGCAGTTAAGTTTTGGTAAGCCTGGATTAGTCCAGTCTGTACACTACTAATTAGTTGGTTCTGTACGATACCTTGTGCTCCTGCAAAAGTCTGTGCAGTAAGTGGAGCACCGATAAGTCCACTACTAATTAAAGCTGCTTGAATGTTGTCGGCCAGTACGTCCCCGATGGCATTAATTGAAATTTCTTGTGTTAACCAGTTGCTAGTGTTAGTAGTTAGACCTTGCTGAACATACATATTGCCATTTCTACGCTGTCTAATGACACATAGACCATTGGCTTGGTAGATACTGGTTGAGTCAACTGCACTAACCTGATTAGGCACTGCAGTAAATCCAAATACTTGCTTATTAGTAATAGGAGTAGCAACACTAGGTTGACCTACAAATAGACCGGCTAGAGCAGCAGCCCCATAGCATCCGGCAATATTAATAAGTGTATTGGATAGACCTGTAGTGGCATTTAAACCCGGGTTATAGGTAAGTGAACCTGGATAAGCTATACTAACTCTACTATTACTAAAAGCTGTAGCAAATGCTACAACTGCAGTAGAAGTGAGATTGTTAGCAGTTCCATCAATTCCAATAAAGAATCTTTGATATATTCCATTGTTAAATTGTGCAGTTAGATAACTGGTAATACCTGTAGAGACTGCATCACTACTGTAAGTTACTACACCGGCACTAGTAGAGAATGGATAGGTAGGAACAACTACATCTACTCCCACCTGGTTATTTAGATAAGTTTCATCACTACCGGTATTGCTGGTAGTAAGTGTACGAGACCAGTCACTGGTACTAGCGGTAGAACCCACAGTAATTCCATTGTAACTACTGGCTCGAGCAACTGGAAGTACAGTTACACTTGCTGCTCCATTAAGGAATGCAAGATAACTAGCTAGACTGGCTTGAGAAGAAACATTAGTTCCACTAACAGCAGGACCAAAAGCAGTACTTACTGCATTATAGTTAGTGTAAGTACCATATCCACCAAATGAGTGTTGATAGTTAAAGGTTGTAGTACCACTAATAGCGGGGCCACTGAACCCTGAAGTAGTGTAGATGGCAGTATAGATACCGGTTGGATTAGCACTACCATCTGAGTTGCATCGAACTGTACTAAAGTTTACACCGTTGGTACCAGTAATGGTAGAAGTGTAAGCAGTAATGGTACCTGAATTAACGAGTGGGGTACTGAGAACTCCGACTAGGGAACCACTGACAGCTACGTAAGTATCTGTATCATAGCCGCTCACTGTACTATCTGCTAGAATACAGATATTAAGTGTAGCATTACTTACAGAGACAAAAGAAGAGCCAGATTGGGTTACATAAACCCCTGGAGTCTGATAATTAGAAATGGGCATAACTTCTCCTTCGTTACAATGTTGTGTTGACTAATAAGTTACAATGTTAAATACTGGGAATCTGTGGAGTTACCATAGTACCACTGGCTACAATAGAAGATATAGATAGAAGACCATAGTTATACTTGTCTTCATAAAACTGGCCAACACACTTGATTCGAACACTGGCCTCGTAAGTCAACTCCTCAGGACTAAAAGGAGTTCCAGGACTAACTGTATCTCCAAGGGGTATTACAGTGTCAGGGAGTAAAGTTAATCCCACTAGATCATTAGAGTCTATGTGATTATAGAATACATCTGAAGCTATAGAACCGGGACCCATTAGAACTAGGTTGGTAATTGCATCCCATAGCTTGTCTCGTTCTTCTGAGTGCATAGCCATAATTTGTAAGTCTATGCTACCTTCAAAATAACCTGCACGATAGTTTATCCAATCAGCACCACTGGGTAGATATTGATCTGGCATTAGTCCAGTCCATTGTACTTTTTCTGGTCTAAACTGTACAAAAATTGCAGGCCATGCTACTTCTTCTAGAGGATATTCAATGGTAACACTATTGGGCACTAGCTCCAGCCCGGTATTGCTAGGGGAACTAGAGATCTGTTGAAATCCTGCAATTAATGCTTCTACAATGGCAGTTTTAGTGGCGGTAATAAACATTATTGAGGTCCTAGTAGGTTATTTACAGCATCTTTTGCATCACTATCTCTAAGCATACGAATGGTACTAGAATAGGTTAGTCCATTCTTCCATTCGGCAACTGCCATATTTACAGCTTTTTCAATAAAACCCATTGGAGCTTCTCCCGGGTGAACCCACTGTACTTTAGAGCTAATGAGTTGACCCTGATTGGTTCGAGTGATTACTTTCTTTTGGCCTATAGTACTAGCACTCGCTCTACGAAAAGCTATACTACCGTCACTATTTCTAATCGGGATTACTTTTCCAGCTAGTCCAGTCATGGCATAAGGGTCCATACCCTTATCTTCATAGTACATATAGGCTACATCTTGGGGTATGTCTATACCGACCATGCCATCATCTGATATAGGTACTAGTCTAGAAGCACCCTTACCACTCTTTTTGGGAGCAAACAATTGAACAAGTTCTCCAGCTCTACGAGAAATACTGAAAGTAACTGAACTAGGAAGTTTCATTTAGATCACCGGAACCGAATAGTAAGGATGTCCAGGCCAAAGATTCTCTAGGGTTGCTGTTTGATTTACTATAATGGTAGTATTGGTATAAGGTTGTGACCCTACTCTATACGGGTATTGAGCACTAGGACCAGGACCAGTTCTAATAGTTACGGGACTAACCGCACTAACTTGAAAACGAGTAGAAGTAGCAGTAGCAGTATTGCCATTCCAACTTTCCACTCGAGTGACTAGATCACCGGTTCTAATCTGAGGATACCAAGAAAACTGCACTTGAGGGTTTTGTTGCCAAAATTGACCAGTAGAGAGATTTTTACGAACATCTGGAGTATCACTAGCCAGCATATATAGATGATAGGCTACCGGTTGAAATCCACCAGTAAAAGTAGTGCCGTAACAAGCGGGACAATAGCTATTGCCACTCTGACGATAGACTTTACTAACTCGTGCTTGAATTGCTGGATTAGGCATGGTAGGGTTGGGACTATCTTGACATTCTTGACAGTAAGTGACCAATCCTGCAGCAGCATCTTCAGCACGCCAAAGCAAACGAACTATACACTCTTCTCCAAACCATTGTAGAGTTTCATCATGAAATCTTTGCTGGTCTACCTGTGTCCAATTTTCTCTCTGCTTGATTACTAGTAGAGGACTCTCCACTTGATAAGATAGAGTTTGAACAGGTGGTGTTGGAGGTATTACTGGACCCGGTTGTGGGTCAATTGGGCTTAGAGCGGGGTCTACCCAATTTGTAGACACTACATACCACCCATGTTTACAGCAGCATACTGGAAGTGAGGACGAGCTGGGTTAACAAACATACGAGGAATAAGTCCTCCAGCAACAAGTAGACTTCTCTTGGAACCGACCATAAACCAACGCTTCATTTGTCGCAGTTGCTTGTCAGCAATCTCTTTTTCAAAAGTATAGAGACTCCACCAACGGTTATAGTAATCTCTACGATCCATCCAAGCGGCAGTCATACCTTGAGGAGTTGGCTGTTCAATGTAGTTACGAGCAATATGTTTGATAAAGTGAGCATAGGTTTGGGTAGCCAATACTCCATAGTACTGGATGGGCCATGGAGCCATTGCATTAATACCCACTTCATAGGCTGGTTGAAATACCGGCTGGAATTCATAGTTACAATAATCCATGACTTCTGTAGACATTAAGAATGCTGTATCTTCATACATAGCAAACCCACTTTGCTGTAGTTCTTGTAAGTAAGGACCACCACTAGTAGAATCAAAACTTCGGTCTAGTCTATGAACGATACCGGTAACTAGTTCTTGTTGTTCAGTGGTGAGATTTTGCCAATAGGGCATCTGACCACTAACAATATAGTAGTCTTCATAGTATCTGACTACTCCATTGACATAATAAGTCCAGAATACTGTATAGTTGTCTTCTACTGAAGTTTGAGTAGAGTCTAGCATATAGTTATATACACCGGTACTCTCTCGTGTAGCCAGAGTGCCACTGGGCACTAGAACAGTATTATTGTTGGTATTGGTAATGGTTAGAGTAACTGAGTCAGCATCTGGGTCAGTGAGTACTCCATTTACATAGATCATAATACCTACGGGTTCAACCGCATATTGAGGGATTGGACGTACTCTCATTTTTAGACTCCGTTTGTTGCTGTACTTAAATATCGAATTATAACTATGCCTTGGTAACCGGCTCCACCAGTATTACCACCACCAGAACTACCGGTAGTTCCACCACCGCCACCACTGCCGTAATAAGTGGCACTAGCACCTCCCGCCGAACCAATATACCCACCTCTACCACCACCACCAGTGCCACCAATACCGTTAACATACCCGCCACCACCACCGCCACCAGCGACTATTCCTAGAGAGAGTGTATTAGTATAGTACCAGCTTTGAAAAGCATTGGTTCCGGTCCCACCATCACCACCTTGAACATTGGCATTATAACCATTGGAAGAGTTAGTGTCAATTCCAACAGTTCCAACTGCACCAGTTCCACCACCACCTCCACCAGCAGGACCTAGGTTTGCTCCACCATGTTGACCATAAAAAGCGGTATAGCCTTGTGTAGAGCCCGGTTGATTGGCATTACCGCCGGTATCAGCACTAGAGCTATAGGCCACTACTCCACCACCACCTCCACCACAGCCACCATCATTACCACTCTGTCCAGCGGGAGCACCACCACCACCAGCTTGACCATAGACAGTAATTCCAGTGTTGATTTCAACAAAACTAGAGCTACTACCAGTGGCACCAGGGGTACCTGCTCCAGAACCACTTGATGCAGGTTGACCACCAGTAGTGCCACTACCTACAACAATATAGAAATTACCAGTATTTAGTATATATTTTTTATAACCAATTCCACCGGCTCCACCGCCACCACCACCACGACCACTAGCTGTAACAGTTCCACTAGTACCGGGACGATAACCGGCTCCTCCTCCACCGCCTGGACCCACTACCAGCACTTCTGCAAGTAATGAATTACCACTAAGACTAAAATTACTACTAACACTACCGACTGTAAATACTCGATAGATGTAGCCGTCTCCAGGATTAACAATAGTTCCACCACTAGGCACTGGAAATACTCCAGTGACACTAAAGTTATAGCTAGTGGCATAAGTGAGCGAGTTTCCAGCACTATCGGTCACTTTAAAGGATATATTATTGGCACTAATTGTACTGGTTCCTGTATTGGCAGCAGTTCCAGTTAGTGCACCTGAACTATTAAGCCCCAGTCCCAGTGTACTTAGAGCAACTCCCCCACCGTCTACTTCAGCCCAAGTGTAACCGGAACCTGTACCACCTGTAGCACTAAAGCTACCACTAGCAGCATCACCATTGTTATAAGAGGTCTTTATAGAGTTTGGAGTAATTACCAGTGCTGGGTAACCGCTTACAGTTACTGTAGTTACCACAGATGCTGCATAATTACCGTAGATATCAGTTGCTGTAAAGTATACACCAGTGGCAGTTTTACTACTAGTTGTTGTATTGGTAGCTGTTCCACTAATGGTTAGAGTCGAGTATGGACTACTGCCAGCACTAAGGGTTAATCCCAGTGTACTAAGAGCAACTCCCCCAGTGTCTCCTTCAGCCCAAACATATGGAGATTGACCACCCGTAACACTAAAGCTACCGTTACCGGGATTACCATTACCATAACTACTGGACATACTTCCGGTAACTGACATTGCAGTTAAACTTGTTACACTAAAACTAATGGCACTAGAGAGGGCTGTCTGACCCAATCCGTCGGTTACACTAAAAGTTGTAGTATTACTTACACTACTGGTTGTATTGTTGGTTGCAGTTCCAGTTAATGCACCTGTACTGGTACTAAAACTTAGTCCCATATTGGTTAGACTAGTGCCAGTAGAACTATAGATTGCATAAGTATAAGTACCGGTACCGCCTGCTCCAGCTACACTGCCATTATATGCAGTCTGTCTGGTTAGTGCAGTAGTACCGAGATTGTTAGTGAGTGTCACTCCCGGGTAGGCTTTGAAAGTTACAGTGCTACTGGTTGCAGTATTGTTGGTTGTAGTGTCAGTTACTGTAAAGGTTACCGGATAGCTAGTGATAGTGGCTGGAGCAGTGACTGTACCAGAAAAAGTACCACTAGAGGTAAGACTAATTCCACTAGGCAGAGTGCCACTGACAGTATAGGTGTAGTTGCCACTACCACCACTTGCAGTAACTCTACCGGTCATACTACTGCCACTTATTAAGGTAGTATTAGCAGTGACATTTACTGCACTAGTATTGATGGATAGAATTGTTGGAGAGACTGTAAAGGTAACAGGGCTACTGTTACTAGTGGCTGCAGTAGTATTGTCAGTGACTCTAAAAGTTGCTGTAGAAGTAACGGGTACATATGATTGAGTCACTGTACCAGTAATGGCTCCTGTACTAGAACCGAGATTCATACCGGTAGGCAGTGTACCACTAACTATAGTATAGGTATAGCTATTACTACCACCAGTTGCTGTAAGAGTTCCAGCACTAGTAGTTCCACTGGTAAGAGTGGTAACTAGACTACTGGTACTAATAGTCAATTGAGCGGCAACATTGAAAGTAACTGGAGTACTAGTTGCACTCTGGTGAGTACTACTATCGGTTACTCCAAAAGTAACAGTAAAACTAGTGGGACTGCCACTGGCAATTACTACCCCACTAATAACTCCGGTACTACTATTTATAGTCAATCCATTGGGTAGACTACCGGTAGCAACACCATAGATGTAGGGTCCAGCTCCACCGGTTACTGAAACTTGCCCTCCACTGGTACTGCCACCGTATAGAGTGGTAGTGAACCCGGTAGCATTGACTACAAGTTTGGCATAGTGCTTTCCTGTATTTAGACCAAACCCTCTTGCGGAGTCAGCTCCAAAGCTACCCAGTAATGGCATATTAGTATGCAGTCCACGCAGCAAAGACTCTAACAGTTGAAGTACTATCCTTAGTAACTGTTATAGTATAAGTATCATATCCACTACTACTACCATAAGTTGGAGCAGCTCCTCCACCACCCCAATAGACTGTAGCAACTCCACCATCTACAGTTACTGTTCCACAATAGCCATTATTGACAGCAGTTGCTACTACAGTAGTTATAGACTGATTGGTCTGTAGATAGTTAATAAGACTTCCGGTACTGGCAGTAACATTAATAGTAAATCCCGTTACTGTAGTGGCTCCTGTAAACAAGTGTACACTAGTGCTATCAGCATTGATTGATACCGAGTTTCCGATTGTACTAGCATGAGTAGTAAAGTTTTCTACCGGACTAGTGAGAGTTAAATTGTTGGTCCAATAAGGAAAACTAGCACCACTTGCAGTAGACATTAATAGTTGTCCACTTGCACTAGGGGTAGGAAAGTCTCCATTGACCATTCCACTCTGTACTGTAAAGTCACTGGCCAGTAGACCCGAAACCCATGGAACAGAAGTTGCACTAGTAATACCACTAGTGGTCTCTTGTGCACGAGTAACTGAAGCAATTCCTACACTACCACTACTAGTGATACTATTAACATAAACAATTTCTGGGTTTAGTACAGAACCTAGGTAACCTGGAGCCAAAATAATTGGTAAATAGGTACCACTAGGGACTGTAATTCCATAGAAACCTGAACTAGTAATGGTAGTATCACTACTACTTATACCACTTGCAGTAAGTCCATAAAGAAAGTTTTTGCGAAATCTAGTGGTCATTTAATCCTACTTAGTGGGTGGTGTGTGACTCGAATTTGCATTAATTGCATTAGTATTAAAACGTAGATAAGTTTGTGGTTTTCGTCCATCTTGATTAACATGGCAGTAGCTGGGGTCACCCTGCTGACCCATTGAAATAGTCAAGGGATTAGAAGCATTAGCACCAGTTACATCTACAATTAGAGCAGTATGCCAACCGGTACCGGGTCCGTAGACAATTACATCTCCGGGTTGTACGTCTTTAAGAGCAATCTTTTGCCCATGAGCAAGAAGTGTACCAGTATAGCCCGTGTGATTGTAGCTTTGACCGTTAGGGTCAGGAGCTCCAGCCCAGTTGTAGCAAAGAGTTACAAAGGCCGAGCAATCGGAGACAACTGGTAGTTTACCAGCATGTCCAATTCCAGACATACGCTGAGGACCTTCTGAATAAGTAAATTTTGCATGATTAGTAGCAGCCCACTTGGCCCAAGCTACAATAACAGAACGAACATCTGACATAATTCTCCTTATGGACTCGTATAACTCTTATGTGAAAACAAGAGTCTAGTACATTCTATTAACTAGTAGGTTCTGTGTGACTATTAGAATTTCCATTACCAGAAGAGTAGTTACCGGTAGTGTTATTGGGTTGTTGTTCAGCATAGTCAGCGACTCTGTTTTGGGTAAAGGTATTGACATCTGTATTTTCAACTAGTCTAACATTCATTAGTCTCTTGACATTAAATCGTATTAGACTAGTGGCAGTGGCAATAGCTTGTCTAATTGCAGTTCTACGTCTACTAGTGCCAATCTGATAACTAACTGTTACACTAGCACCACGATATTTACCCTTAGCCTTGGTAACAGTAGCACTAACCACTTGTGCTGCTTGAGCAGTCTTGTGTTTACCCTTACCTCTAAAGGCACGACCCAAGAATACAGCTACAGGACGAACACTCCAGTAAATTCCACGGGTAAAAGCTCCAAGCATTACTACTGGAATTCTAACTGTAGTTCTTAATGCTTTATTGGAACGCACTAGAGAGAATGAAGTAGAAAATACAAGCTTGAGTCTATTAAAGATCTTGCTATTGGTTACTAGAGCCATAGAGTTTGCAATAGCGGTCTTGGGTCTATTTATAGTCTTAGTTCCAAAGGCAATATTGATTAGATTTATTACCGAGCTTCTAAAACTATTGACTATCTTAAGTGAACGACCCACATTAACTCCTAATGCACGAGCCAAACGCAGATGAGTGGCTGTTCTAGATACCGTAGCTAGACCAAAGAAACGAGCTGTAGCCCATCGATAGAGTGCAGTAATAGGGCCCTGTACACTAGACTGTATTACTAGTGCACTAGCTCTACGGAAACTGACTACAGTTCTACTAGCTATGGCTCTATTTACTACACTTGCACTAGATCTACGAATTGCTCTTACTAGTCGAGTATTACTGGTCAATTGTATTCCAGTGGCAATTGAATGTCTAAGCTTACGAGCAAAGTTAGTGGTCTGTACTATAGAGAACGATACTACTGTACTGTTTCTAAACTTAACAGCATACTTGACTGTAGTTATTGCAAGTGAACTAGTAGCAATAGAGTATCTAAGTTTATTGGCTTTTTTAGTTGTAGAAATTAACTCTACAAAAGTGGCTCGAGCGTATCTATAGAGTCTGGTAAATGGAATTTCATAACCAGCAAGCAGTGTTTGTTGAGCAACTGAACTTCGTATCTTAGTTGCAAATTTATTACTAGATACTAAACCAAATACTCTAGCCTGGGCATATTTAAAGAAACGTCCAATGGGATTGTCACTAGCTAACGATACTACCGTAGCAATAGCATAACGTAATTTATTGGCAGTCTTGTTATTGTTGGCCAAGTTGACTAGTGTAGCTCGAGCATAACGAAATAGACGAGCAAAAGGAATCTCTGGACTAGCAAGTAGTAGTGTTGTTACTCTACTGTAGCGAACTTTTTGAGCAAATTTATTGTTAAGTACTAGATTGAATAATGAAACTATAGAGTGTTTAAGTTTATTGGCAATCTTGATGTTACTGGACAGAGATATAAAAGTAATTCGAGCGTAACGAAGCAATCTATCAAATCTAAAATCCCCAGCTCTCTGTACCACAGTAGCTATAGCATAACGTAGTTTACGAGCGGTATTAGTAGAAGTAACTAGACTAACTAAGCTGGCTTGAGCAAATCTAAATAGACGAGTAAATGGTATTTCAGGACTGGCCAACCAAATTTGTAAGACTGTACTGTATCTAAGTTTTCGAGCAGTATTGGTAGTGGCTATAGAATTGATAATATTGACTACTGAGTGTCTAAACTTGTTTGCTGTTTTATTCAAAGAGGCCAATGGAGTAAGAGCGGCTGTTCCTATTCGCAAGAATACTCCACGTTTACTGACACTAACTAGAGCAAATGCTCGAGCGGTAGCCCATCGGTATAGAGCAGTAATAGGGCCCTGTCGAGTGAGTGAGATTACAGTAGCTAGTGCTCTACGTAAGTATACACCAGTACGAGTTACTTGTACGGTATTAATAACTGTACCTATACCCCTACGAACATACCGTCCAACTCTACTGGTCACTACAAAGCTAGTAGCAATAGCAGTTGCTCTACGAACTTTGTTGGCTACTCTAGAACTACTAACTAACTGTATAGTAGAAGCAATAGCATAAGTAAAGAAGTGCCCAACTCTTACACATCTAGTAAGAGATATTTGTACTACTGCACTAGATCGAATCTTTCGAGCAAACTTAGAACTAGCTATAGTTGTAATAGATAGTGCACTAGAGAATCTAAAGCTAACAGTTCTACGAGTAGTAGAAGCAAGATATATAGCAGTTACTCTAGCACGACGAAGCAAACGGGTAAACGGTATTTCAGGACTAGCCAAAAATACTTGTATGATATTACTGTAGCGAAGTTTTTGAGCAAACTTATTATTACTTGTTAGAGATATAAAGGTGGCTCGAGCATATCTAAATAGTTTTGTAAACGGTATTTCTGGACTAGCTAGCAATGTCTGTATTACTATACTAGAACGAATTTTTTGTGCATATTTATTATTGTTTACTAGACCAATTGCTAGTGCACGAGCATAACGGAATAATCTATCAAATGGTTTTTCTGGAGAAACAAGCCAAACTTGTACTATATTGCTATAGCGTAGTTTATTAGCATACTTACTGTTAGTACTTAAAACAATGAAAGTTGCTCTAGCACGACGAAACAGTCTAGTAAATGGCACTTCAGGACTAGCAAGCCAAGTTTGAATTACTGTACCGTAACGAAGTTTTTGAGCATAGTTGTTAGTAACTATAGAGTTAATATAGTTTACTACTGAGTATCTAAGCTTGTAAGCAAAATTGGTTGAAGCTACTGATAGTATATTGGTAATCGTAGAAAAACGAGAGTGAGTAGCAGTACGAGTAGTTGTTACTAGAGCAAATACTCGAGCGGTAGCACGTCGATAGAGTGCAGTAATAGGACCTTGTCGAGTGAGATTGACTACAGTAGACAATGCTCTACGAATATGAGTGGCTGTTCTTGTAGAAGAGACAAGACCAATAGTAGTAGCAATACTTCTACGAACATTTCTAGACAGTTTACTATTACTAGCGAGATTTATAGCATTAGCAAGAGCATAACGCATCTTGGCTTTAATATTAAATATCTGAACTAGTGGTACTTGTACTACTGTACTATATCTAAGTTTACGAGCATATTTGATATTGTTTATGACTGGAGTAAGTAGTGCTAGAGCAAAACGGAAGAAATGATCTAGCTTAAATTCTCCAGCTCTCTGTACAGTTGTAACTAGTGCATTACGAACTTTATTGGCTGTTCTACTGTTATTGGCTAGAGATACAAAGGTAGCTCGAGCAAAACGAAGCAATCGAGCGAATGGAATTTCTGGACTAGCCAATAGTGTTTGAGCTACTGTACTGTATCTAAATTTAACAGCACGATTGGTAGTTTTAATTAAACTCACTGCCAATGCAATTGCATATTTAATATAGTGCTCTATACCGTTTGATGTACGAATCATAGAGATGTTTATTGAACGAGAATATCTAAGTAACCGAGTGTATCTCTGTACTGTAATAGAAGCAATAGTGCTGACTAGAGAACTACGAACAAATACTCCACGCTTACTAGTAGAGACTAATGCAAATGCTCTTGCAGTAGCTCTTCTAAAGAATTGACCAATTGGTCCCTCAACAGTAAGACTAACAGTAACTGCTATGGCCCTACGCAAGAGAGTGGTAATACGAGTACTAGAAACTAATGAAATCATAGTAGAGACAGACTCTCTAAAATGTATGGTTCTCCTAGTGCTATTGACTAGTTGTACAGCAGTAGCAAGAGCATAACGTAGCTTAGTTCTAGTACTAGATATCTGTATTAGTGATGTTTGTATTACTGTACTGTATCTAAGTTTTCGAGCGAACTTATTGTTACTCGTTAGAGATGTAAAAGTGGCTTGAGCATAACGAAATAGTCTAGTAAATGGAATTTCTGGGCTGGCAAGTGATGTTTGTATTACGGTACTAAAACGAATCTTTCGAGTAAACTTAGAACTATTAGCTAACTGAATAAAGGTAGCTCGAGCAAATCTAAACAATCGAGCAAATGGTACTTCAGGACTGGCCAGTAATATTTGTGTTACACTACTATACCTAAGCTTACGTGTATACTTACTAGCAACAATTAGAGATATAAAAGTAGCTCGAGCAAATCTAAATAGACGAGTGAAAGGAATCTCTGGACTAGCAAGAAATACTTGTACTATATTTGAGCTTCGTATTTTAGTTGCAAATTTATTATTATTAGACAAATTAATTAATACAACTCGAGCATAACGAAACAATCGAGCAAACGGGACTTCAGGAGCAGCAAGTGATACTTGTACTGCATTTGAATTTCGTAATTTATGTGCAAATTTACTAGTGGTTACTAGTCCAAATATTCTAGTAGTAGCATATTTAAAGAAATGTCCAACTGGACTATCACTAGCTGACTGTATTGTAGTGACTAGTGAATATCTCAGTTTATTGGCAGACTTAGTATTGTTAGTTAGACTAATTAATGTAGCTCGAGCGTAACGAAATAATCTTGCAAAAGGAATCTCAGGTGCAGCAAGAGATGTCTGTACAGCTCTAGCAATTCGAAACAGTACAGTTCTTCTAGTAAGAGAAACTAGAGAAGTTAACTGTACACTAGCATATTTAAAGAAACGTCCAACGGGACTGTCTAGTGCCCTATTGACAACGGTGACAGTGGCGTATCTAGGTTTGTAGGCTCGTTTAGAAACAGCAACCGTAAAGATACTAATGGCTCTAGAGGTTCGTGTAAACACTCCTCTACGGGTTGTAGAAACTAATGCAAATGTTCGAGCGGTAACACGTTTAAATAGCTCGTCAATACGACCCTGTCGTATCAATGATACAGATGCTACCGTAGAGTGACGTATCTTGTCTGCAACAAATCTTGCAGCAATAGCCGAGACTTGTACAGCTACAGCAAGTTTGAATCTAATATTGTATTTTTGTACAGAAATATAGTTGGTCGAAAGAGCTCTACTGCTCTTGTTTCTGGTAAAAGTTCTATTGTTCTCTACAAATAGTGTAGCTAGTGCTATAGAATTTTTTAGATAGTGTATAAATGGCGATAATGGCCATTGACCTTTTCTATAGCCCAACTCGTAGGCATTGGTATTGGGGCTATAGTAGGCTCTAGTAAAAGAGTGTGGACGACTATTGTACGGTGGGTAAACTGGACTAGCACCACCACGGTAACCTTCAATAACATTGGCAGAGGGAGAGTGATAGCCCTTCTGAATATTATTCTTGGGAACTTTAACGGCCATTGTTTACTTTCACTAGACTTCTAAGGCCGACCACTTTCCCAGTGGACAAAAAGCCTCAGCTAATTTAACTTTTGCAGTCATAATACAACCACATTCTTTGCATTGCATAAGTTTCTTACGAAGTCGAGGACAGTCCTTACAGATGTCTAGTCGTTGTTCTTGTATCTCTTCTGGGACTCGTTCTTTGTTAGGATTAAGTAAGTCCCAAGGACGAACCTGTCTTGGTTTTTCTTGTTCCTGCTCTTCTAATAAAGCATAAAAAGGTTCTGGGCTTTTTGTAGATATGGGTATTTCTTTAACTTCATTGTGTATTTCTAGAAATTTTCTTTCTTTTTCTAGATATAGATCCCAAGGTCTTGGACTCTGATCAGACATTTCTAGCCTATCGTGTCGTTTACTGGAGCTTGAAAACCTGAGTCTTTGGAGTAAGTCCAACCGATACTTATTTCTCCCACTAGTGCTGGTTCAACAGCAACAATAACTGGGTTACTGGTTAGTAATGCAGCAAAACGCTCTTGCGTAGTCATTACTTCTTGAACTTGTCCGTCTATAACAAAGGCAACGGTTTCAGTCATACTGGGTACTGCTGGATTATCAGACATTTTGTCTCCTGTTAGTAGTTAGTACCATTATATATTATTGACCCGTAAAGGTTCCAATTGTTGTACCCTGAGTAAGTCCACCGGGAGTTAGTGCAACGCCTACTCCTGCAGTTGCGGCAGAGGGTATACCAGTAGTAGCAGTATAGCTAGTGGTACCCAGGCTGGCTGTTAACGCTGTATCGGTATATGGAGTCACTACAATTACTCCAGTGGTGGCATTGGTGGTAACACTCAAAGAGTTAATGTAGGGAGTACTACTGGTATTGGTCCAGCTGGTACTCCATACACTAGTGATGGTATTTGCTACTGATCTCCATAGATTAACTGGCCATACATAGTAGGTTGTAGTGTATCCAGCTGTACAACCATAGGCAGTGCAACCGTTGGCAGTGCAACCGTTATTGTTGGCAGTACAACCGTTAGTACAGCAACCACTAGTAGTACAACCGTAACCGGCACAGTTACTGCCATTATAGGCATTGCAGCAACCGTTACCACAACTACCATAGGTGGGGTTAGAAGCATTGTACCCAGTACAACCAGTACCAGTACAGCCATAACCAGCACATTCATAACCACCACAGGTAAAGGTCGTACAGATAGTATTGTAGCCAGTCTGACAACCGCTACCACAAGAACCATAGATGGCATTACTGGCATTATAGGCATTGCAGCAACCGTTACCACAACTGCCATAGTTAGCATTACCACCAGTTTTGGTCTTGGCATTGTAAGCATTGTATCCAGTAACACAACCGGTACCACAACTACCACTGGTCTTGCAGTTACTGGCATTGTAGCCATTGAGACAACCGTTACCACAACTACCATAGGTTGCATTACCCTGACCATAAGCATTGCAGTAATAAGTCTGACAAACAATAACGGCACAACCGGTACTAGTACAACCATTAGTAGCACAAGTGGCAGCATTGTAGCCAGTCTGACAACCGTTGCCACAACTACCACTGGTCTTGCAGTTACTGACATTATAACTGGTACAGCCAGTAGCACAGCAACCGGAACTAGTACAACCGTAGGTGGCACAACCGGTTACTCCATAGGCAGTGCAGCCGTTGGCGGTACAACCATTAGCAGTGCAGGTATAGGTATTGTAAGTGGAGCTAGGTCCAGTGGACAGTACATAGAAATCACCAGAGCTGGTTTGCCAAAAAGCAACTCCAGCACCCTGACTGACACTCTGTGCACTAATTGTAGCACTGGTTTTAAAGGGAGTTGTAGCCAGTGGAAAACTGGTATTGGACACTGTACTTGAACTAGTGGCCACTCCACTATTACTGTACCAAATTCCAATGATATTGCTCCAGGTATTGCCGGTATTACTGGTGCCTAGACTACCGCTTGTAACTCGAGCCCAAGTGTCAAGGATGTTGCTTTGATACCAAGTTTTCCAGGCTCCACCAATATTGATAAAGCTCTGTGTAATCGAGTGCCAAGTTCCGCCAATATTTACTGACATTCCATTGGTAGAGTGCCAGTTTCCGCCTACGTTAAGATTTCCTGCCATTAGCTATACTGAATCCAGATGTCTCCGTTAGCCCCACCTGAGGGAGTAACTGTTCCACTAACTACCCAAATGTTTCTTACGACTCCAAGACCACTAGATGTAGTGGCAGTTGTCACTACTGTACCACTACCGGCAGTGTAAGAGAGATTAATCTGTGCACCGGGGACCCAAGTTCCTGGAGAACCGGGGGAGGTACAGACCCAAGTGTTGCCATTCTGTCCAATTAGAAAGTCACCGGCTACATAGGTACCACTAGTTGGAGCACCACTAACGGTTGCTCCTACATAACGTGTCCCTTGGGTTGCTCCAGGAAGACCGGTAGCACTATAACTCTCTCGGGTTATTGATTCAGCCATAATTTATCCTTAAGTTAGCTTCATGTGTAGATTATATTGCATTGCAGTGGCACCACTACTTGCATATGCTACAGAGTAAGAGATGTTGGTTCCACTCTTGGCATAGAATTGGAAACTTCCGTAGACTGCACTAGAAGTGGTATTTGCACTAGTGGAGTCATCGGTGAGAGTTATTGTAGTTCCATCGGGGTCAGTAAAGATTACACTCACGGGACCTAGGGTACTAGACGTAGTTGCAGCAGTAGTGACCTTACCATAAAAGTTTAGATTGTACAGTTGAGCAGTCGGAGTAGAGTATATGAGAGTGGTACCAATAGCGGCACTTTGTGTAGTCAAGTCTACTAGTCCATAGTATTCTATGTCATTGACTGGAGCCCACTGAGTTCCATTGTAGGTTAGTACACTGCCACTTGCTGGAGCAGTATTGCTTATGGCAACACCTTGAATTTTGGCTACAGTTGGGTTTGGAAGTGTACCCGTTAGATCTCCACCAACACTGGCACTAAGTGTACCGGTAACAGTTAGACCACTAGCAGCAACCACTAGGCCGGCACTAGTAATGGTCATAGAATCATTGGAGCTATTATTGTTTACAAAGTGTATAGAGTTGGCAGTATAGGTACCCAGTGTAACATCACCATTGGCAGCACCCACATAGACGGCATTGGGGATATTGAACCCACCGGTACCGGCATAGTTACTGGAGTTCATTCCAAACTCACCATAGTAACTGCTTGCAGTTGCTAGATTATTACTGACATTAAAGTTAGTACTACTAGTGGTTCCCGAGTTGGTATTTTGCATAACCATCTGGTTGTAATTACCAACATTACTGGAGAACCCGGCCATAATATTTACATCAGAATAGTTAAGAGAGCCATTGTTAATTGGTGGAGTATTGGTACCACTACTTGCACTAACTGTATAGGGAACACTTAGAATACCGGTTACAGTTACGTTACCGGTTACGGTTACACTGCTATTAGAGTAGAGTGGACCAGTGAGACTTCCACCGGCAAGAGGTAGTTTGGTAGAGTCCAGTGGAGCACTTGTAGTTACTCCTGTCACTCGACCCTTACTGTCAGTTGTAATAACTGGTACTAGAGTAGCACTACCGTAGGTACCGGCAGTTCCAACTCCACTGAGTGTTGGGTTCGGATAGCTACCGGTAAGGTCACCACCGGCTGTACCATTGGGTGGTAGAGCCGTAGGAATTTGACCAAAGGCTGCAGCATCTGAGGCAGCTGAGCCATTTGCAAGTCCTGTAATCTTGTTACTACCCATTGCAATAGCACCAGACATGGTACCACCGGCTTTAGGTAGAGCAGCAGCAGCAACTCCACTAACAGTTGCAATATTTGTATTGGCAGTGACCATCTGCCCGCTAAGTGTGGCTATGTTACTGTTTGCAGTGACCATTTGGCCACTTAGAGTGGCAATATTGCTCTCGTCTGTAATTTGTTTGCCACTAATGGTCGAGACATTGCTATTGGTGGTCACTATACTGCCACTATTGGTGGCAATATTGTTATTTGCAGTGATCATTTGACCACTTAATGTTGCAATATTGCTATTAGCAGTCACCATTTGACCACTGAGAGTGGCTATATTTGTTTCGTCTATAACTTGCTTGCCAGAGATGGTGTTTACAACACCACTGGTAGTGGCATATTGACCCGAGAGAGTTGCATATTGTCCACTAAGACTGGCTAGGTTACTGTTGGTAGTATTGAGACTACCACTAAGTGTAACTAGATTGCCACTTAATGTTGCAATATTGTTTTCGTCTGTAACTTGCTTACCGGAGATGGTGTTTACAACACCACTAGTGGTGACATATTGTCCACTAAGGGTTACAAGTGACCCACTGGTAGATGCAATGTTTGCATTGGCAGTGACCATTTGACCCGATAGGGTAGCAATATTACTTGTATTAGTGGTTACAATTCCTGAGGTGGTAACATATTGACCACTGAGTGTTGCAAGATTGCTATTGGTTGTAGTGATTGAACCACTCAATGCTGACAAGTTTCCAGAAAGACCAGTTACTTGACTTTGGTTAATTTGTACACCAGTTACAGTTACAGTCGAACGACCATAGGTATCTGTTGTAATTACTGGAATACCACTAGTAGTACCGTATGTACCAGGAGTACCGTAGGTTTGTAGTTCAATATCTGTTTGACCAGGAGCAACCAAGTAATTAACAGCAAGTGAGTTACTAGTCAATGGTTGGATAGCAGTATCCCATGAAAGAGTAGTTGTAGCTACACCTTCCCAATAACTAGTTGGTGGTAACCAAATGGGTGCTCCGGTTGAACCATTGTCAATGTATGCTGTTGGTTGTGGGTAAACAAGAAGCCAACTAGTTAGATCTTCGTTGTGAATTTGCATCCATTGACCGTTATATGTTGGCGTAGGAAGAATAACTCCTGTACCAGATGCTGTGTTACCTGAAGCAGTAGCACCAGTTACTGGGGCATATGTGCTAAGAGTAAGTGGAGTCGCAGTAGCAGCATTAGTACCACTAGCAGCAACTGCATTGACTGTGTATGTACCCGTTTGGTTGTACATAATTTGAGAAACAGATACAAATACTCCAGGAGCAGTTGGGTAGTTGGCACCAGAGGCAATAGTTTTAATAGTAGTGTCAGTGTTGGTTGGCATCCACATGATTTGGAAGTTGTCATTACCACTTGCAGTAATTATATGTGTTACAGCAGCAGTTACAGCACTTCCAGCAGGACCATTTGGTACTGCAAATGTTGCATTGGTATTTGGAACATTAACACCATTTTTACGGAACCAAATATCTACGTTTCTAGAAGCATTGGAAGAAGTAAATAATTGAACTGTATAGGCAACCAAGTAAGTACCAGTATAACCAAATGTAATTGTTCCACTAGCCGATCTAGTTATACCATTGGCAGTAAATGTACTACCAATTGCTACAACATTTCCACTTGTAGTGCTTGTAGCAGTTTGAGTGGTAGTAGTGTCATAGAAGGCACCATAGTAACCATTAGCTCCACCAGGACCAGGTGTTCCTACTCCACTTGATGTAATAGGAGTCCATACTCCACCGACTGATGCAAGAACTTGACCAGTGTTTGGAGGGGTAGAGCTTACAGGTGTACCATTGAGATAAGAAACTGTTGGGTTAGGATAAGTTCCGGTAAGATCTCCACCAGCAGTGTCACCAAAGTTATTGCTACTAATTAACCATTCTGTTCTAACAGAATCATAATAGAATTCTACTGAGTTAAATACTCCGTTACCAGCTAGAACAAAACTGCCATCACCTGCAATATTGTCACTACCACTTGCAACAATAGTAACATCATAGGTACTTGTAGTTTGACTGGCAACTGCAATGACTGAACCATTGGCAGGAGCATTGGTTAGAGTGACTGTCATTGCACCAGCAGTTGCATTACATACTACATAGTCATTGGGAACTGCTGTATAGTTACCACTCTTGGTGGTAGTTGGGAATAGAGCATTACCCGTACCAGCATACCAAGTGCCAGATGTAGTACTGTAACGTAGAACTTGGTTATTGGTTGGAGCTGTTGGACTTATGGAAATACCCTGGATTTTAGCTACAGTTGGGCCTGGGTAAGTACCCGAAAGATCACCAGTAGCATTCGTACCAGAGAAGATTGTTCTTCCACTAGTAGTTGCAAATTGACCACTCAAACTTACAATATTGCCCGAGTTGGTTGCTATGTTACTGTTTGCAGTGACCATTTGGCCACTGAGTGTAGCTATATTGATTGTATTAGTTGCAGCAACTCCACTAACAGTAGAGATGTTTGCTTCATCTGTCACTTGCTTACCTGATATGGTATTTACAACACCACTAGTAGTTGCATACTGCCCACTAAGAGTAGTAAAGTTGCCACTAATGGTTGCAATATTGGCTTCGTCTGTAACTTGATTACCAGAGATGGTAGCAATATATCCAGACTGGTCTGTAACAAGGCCTGAAGTAGTAACATATTGGCCACTGAGTGTTGCAAGACTACCTGACAATGATGCAATATTGGAAGTATTAGTAACTACTTGACCACTAATGGTTGCAATATTGGCTTCATCAGTGGATACATCACCCTCTAATAAAATAAGGTTTTGATTTGTTGTATACCAATAGCCAGAGAGAGTAGAAATGTTGCCAGAGTTGGTTGCAATATTTGTATTTGCAGTAACCATTTGGCCACTTAAAGTGGCAATATTGCTTTCGTCAGTGATCTGATTGCCACTTATAGTTGCAACATTATTGGTAATTGTAACTACTTGTCCACTAATAGTGGCAATATTTACTTCATCAGTAACTTGCTTGCCAGAGATGGTGTTTACAACACCACTGGTAGTGGCATATTGACCCGAGAGGGTGACAAAATTACCACTAATAGTGGCTATATTGCTTTCATCGGTCACTTGTTTGCCACTTATAGTTGCTATGTTGGCTTCGTCAATCGCTTGTTTGCCACTAATGGTGGCTATGTTACTTGCATCAGTAATCTGTAGTCCACTTAGAGTGGCTATATTGCCTTCGTCAGTAACTTGCTTGCCTGAGATAGTTGCTACATAACCACTAAGAGTACTAGTGCCATTTTGTAGTGCAGTAATATTAACTGCATCTGCAGCTTGTCGTCCACTAAGACTAACAATATTATTATTAGTGATATCGAGACTGCCACTGAGAGTGACTATGTTGCCCGAGTTAGTGGCAATATTACTATTGGCAGTAACCATTTGACCCGAGAGAGTCGATATGTTGGTCTCGTCAGTTACTTGCTTACCGGAGATGACTCCAATGCTATTGCCTTGATTGGCAACTTGACCACTTAAGGTTACAAAGTTACTTTCATCGGTCACTTGCTTACCACTTATAGTTGCAATATTGCTGTTTGCAGTGACCATTTGGCCTGAGAGTGTTGAGATATTACTAGAGTTAGTAACTATCTGACCCGAGTTAGTTGCAATATTACTGTTTGCAGTAACCATTTGACCACTAAGTGTGGCTATGTTATCTTCATCCGTGGCTTGATTACCACTAATGGTGGCTATATTACTATTGGCAGTAACCATTTGGCCACTTAAGGTGGCAATGTTAACTTCATCAGTGATTTGATTATTGACAACACCACTTAGAGTACCACTTATAATGACCACTTGTCCACTAAGTGCAGCTATATTGCTTTCATCAATGGATTGATTGCCACTAAGTGTAACAAATTGTCCACTTAATGTAGTAAAGTTATTGGTAAGTGTAGTGAGATTTCCACTAAGAGTGGCTACTTTAGTATTTGTAGCAATTATTTGACCCGACAGTACTGCTATATTGTCTTCATCAGTGGCTTGATTACCACTAATTGTAGAAACATAGCCACTTAGTACTACAGAATTTTGATTTAAAAGATCAATATTGTCGTTGGCAATGCCTAAACCAATACCTAGATTAGTTATGGCATCTTCGTCTGTAACTTGCTTGCCAGAGATAGTGGCAATCTGTCCACTCATAGTAGTTTGATTACCACTAATTGTTATTAGATTTGTAGTAAGGTTAGTGACTTGACTTTCAGCAATCTCGATCTCATTGACATAGGTGTCAATTACTCGACCTTTATTGTCAAGTGTAAGAGTTAAAGAGCTAGCATTATTACCGTAAGTGCCACTTGTAGACACTGGAGGTAGTGTTGGATTTGGGTAGCTACCTACTAGATCTCCACCGGCAACACTGCCACTAATAACGGCATCAGCGGTTATATAGTTAAACTGTGCTTGCTCTATGGCAGTAGAGACTGGAAAGACATTAAAGTTATCAGGAAATCCTGCAGCATGTGGTTGAGCAAGTGTACCGTCATAGCCTCGACCATTAGTGCCACTGACATTATAGATATTAATAACAGTATTGAGGCCTAGTGCAATGGCACCACTGGCACAAAGAATTTTTTCTTCTGAACCCAAACCATAGTCAACAACCAGTGTATAGGGTCCACTGGTTCCCAGAGGATTGGTGGTATTATAGCCATAGGGGCTAACTTCATACCAACCGGTGGTGTTGGCTACGGTTAATGTTTGGTTAGAAACATAACCACTAGCAACTGTAGCTACAAGATATGTAGGAGCCGCACCACCGGGGTATGAACGTATTACACTGGAATCAGGAAGGGCCATTTAAATGGACTCCGAGGGTTTCGTATTCTCTTAGTAAGGGTACGAAGCCGACTGCCAGGTAGGAGTTACTGTAAGGGAGTCACCACTAGCAAGTGTCACTGTTGAAAGGTCACTGAATGGAGCATACCATAGAACTGCACCGTCTCCACCAGGGCCCGAAGGGTTACCGGCACCATTAAAAGTAGCAACAAAGATACCGTTAATGTCACTAGCAGTATCTGGACCAGTATTAGTCCAAGTAAGTGCACCACTGTATGTAGTCTGCTCTACTGGAATGTTGCTTTCACCATTAATGGTAATTACTGTACTGGTAATGGCTTGCCATCCACTGGCAGCAAGAGGAATACGTGCATAACCATCAAGGTCACTCACTTCCAATACATCATAGCCGGAATCACCATTGTTTAGATAGATTGGAAGGTCTCCACCACTGACCCAACCACTAATTGTTGACCAAGGAGTTGCAGTAAGTCCAAGGTAGGTAGTGGTAGGAGCTGCTTGTGTTCCACGTGGAAGAACATTCAACATGTAGTCGAGTCCTTCAGCTGGGAAGAAGAAAGTAGAATTGAAGTTTGCTGTCATAATTTTATCTCCTAGATAAATTGTATACTAACGTTGAACTGCATTGAGTCTCCGGGAGTTAAACTAACTACAGGAAAACTACTTTTTAAGAACATGGTTCCTGCAACTCCCGTTACCGGGGTATATGTAGGAATTATAGAAGTAGAACGGGTTGAACCGTTATACCCCCTTGTTACATAAAACGTATCGGTCCCATTGCCCGAAGTAACTAACATTACTTCAGTTGAAACCTGTACTTCAAACGGAAACGAGTTCCCGTAGGTACCATATAAGTTAACTCGAATACTGGTATCACCGGGATTAACCTGTGAAGTTAACTGTCCATTAGGAGCAGTTAGACCACTATCGAATAGACCAATATTGCTAACCGTTTGGTATATATCAGAATTTATTGTTCCAATACATAGATAAGTGTCTCCAGAAGTTACAATGGTCTCTTTCGAGATTGTGCACCTTACCGGATTAAGAGTTGGACTAAATAATGCTACATCTGTAGGTGAAACTGTTTGTGTTCCAGACCCCCACGCCATATATTGTATGGGTGCTAATCCGAAACCCGAACCTAGAATACAATTAACTAGACTAGTTCTGCCCTGTGTCGTTAGTAACGAGATCATTCTCTTCTTCAGTCCCAACCCTTACTAGGTCGATGTCACCATATACTTCTTGTGTGCCATCGGCTCTAGTAACAGTTGCGTTAACTTTTATAGTAAAGGGTTTGTAATTCATACTAGCACTGTTGTTGCTTAGTATTCCTCTGCTGAGTCTGATTAAGGTTACCCTGGTACTTAGTGTAATAAGCGGCCCATTGCTGAGTCTCTGATCCACCGTCTGGGCCTTCGCCTGTATTGATTTGACGAACTTGTACTTGAACTACCTTAGTAGTATCTTGTACTACAGCTCCACCACCGTTAACTGGGTAGGCGTGTACTGTAGCATCATCAATCCAAGTAGGATTAGCATTAGGAGTACCAACATAGTTAGGGTAAGAAACATTTTCACTAGCAAGTGTTATATTGGTAATAACTGGAGTACGACCAGTTCCACTAATTACTGTAAGTACATCTCCAGCACCAGCACCAAAAATGATGTCTGTCTTATTACCGGCAAGGAATTGATTTCCATTGGTATCAGTAGTTAGATTTACTGTAGAAGGCTCAACTGCTTGAAGAGCTGTAATTAGATTTCCAGCAGTAGAGAGTCCACTTAGTGTACTAGTCTTTAGGTGAGTTGTACCACCACTAATAGTAAAAGTGCAAGTGGGGTCAGTTACAGACAATGACCAGAGTCCATTGGTTGCATAACCAGCATCAATTACACTTTTTGGATTAGCAGTATAGGAGTTGGCTCCACCACGAGTGTTGGAACGTACTGTCTGCTTGGTACTTTGTTCTAATGGGACATTAACAGTCATAATTAGAATCCTCTCTGAGTTGTATTGTACTGACCAGCTTGATAAACAAAACCACCAAGGTTTTGACTACCGTAACCAGTGGCTTCTGGGTCTACTGTAAGTACATTATAGGTTTGTGGTAGCCATGGGTAAAACCAGTTAGTATTAGAATAGGTCAAAGTATCTTGATCTGCATCAACCACAATCCCTACGGGACCAGCTGACTTTACTGGCTCGGCCTTGAGTTCAGAGACAGCCTTTTTTGGGGCCTCTGTCTCAATTACATTTGTGTTTACTGTCTCTTCGCTCAATTTAAGCTCCTTGTAGAACGGGAGCGGGCTCCCGATTATTATTTAAGGTTTTGCGGTTTATTAGAGTCACCCCAGATTTGAGCTGGAGTTTGTCCTGGTCCCTTAGGTTCTGCTTCATCAGGCAATGAAATTTTGTACATTCCATTGTTCTCACTGGCAGTTGGTCCAAGAGACTCCATAAGGTGATTCAAGTGATTTTCACTTTCACTTGACTCATCTGCGAGTTCATTAATTCTATTCATGGCATCATCATCATTCAAGAAGCGAATCTTACCACGTTGTACTGCTCGAAGAATAAAAGGATCTCTTCTAAGTGCTTCATCAATAGTTTGTACACTACCGTGTAGACCGTTAGCCTTAAGTTTAAAGCTACCTTTAGGACTACTAAATACTGTACTAGCTGTTGTTAGATTCTCAATCCAACCACCGGTTTCTACATCCTGCATTCCTTTAAAAGCAGTTGGAACTGGTGTTCTGGCTGCTGCTAAGTCTTGTGGATCTGCCTTGTGATCTTCGATGTAACCGTCCTCATAGGGGACTGCTACTGGAACACTTTGACCGTTATCTCCGGATCGTGATACTGTTTTTGCCATTTTATTTTCCTATCTTCAAGGGAGACTTTTTTTATCTCCTAAATAGGTACGAGATATTCATACCTAGTTGTTACATCAAGGGTATTTCTTTACTACAAAAATTTTACAACTTAGTGGAGCTTGAGCCATTTATAGACCCAAGCTCCACCAAATGTAAATGTTAAGACTAAGCCTTAACGATCTTACCAAGACCACGTGGGTTCAATACGATCTCTGAAACGAGCTCGTCCATTACCCATCCCTTGTGGAACTTCTCAGGGGTGTGGTTCTCTTCTACATCGAGTGAGTACATAACTGGGAATACACCGAGGAACTCTGGTGATGGAGTCATGTAAACTGTTCCCTGTGGAACTTCGATTGAACGCTGTACTTGGAAGCCACCGAACTGAACAATACGCTCACCGGCAACAACACGGTCCTTAAAGGCCCAACCTGTTTGGTTAATGTCCCACTTGTAGAGGTCACGGTAGTCGATTGGGTTAAACAAAAGACGACTGGCTTCCAACTGGTGGACTTCAATCAATGCTACGAGGTCATAGAGCGAATCAGGAGTAATGTATCCTGAAAGTTCGTTAACTACGTGGTTAGGTGATACTGTGTGGTTAGGGTCGACAGCATAGTTGTTAATTGCAGCTTCAAGAACTGTAATTAGACGAGCGTCTTCCTGCATCATAATAGCCTGCTTGGACATGTCCTGAGCATATTCTACGATGTTAACACGCAAGTACCATAGGTCTTCCTTCTTAATTTGAGGGAATGTAGCGATACGGAACAAACGGACCGGAACCTTCTTACCTTCGAATGGAGTAACGCGGACTTCGCCTTCGTTACCACTCAAGATGTAGGCCTGACCATATTCGTCAAGTACGTCGTACATAACTGGTACACCAGGTGTTAGTGGATCTTCCAGAAGAACGTTACGAGTCATACCTTGGTAACGAAGCTTAAGCTGGATAGGACCAATCATACCCTGACCAAGACGAACCATGTAGTTGTCCTTGTCGGCGAGGATTCCAGCAAGACGACGCTGCTTTTCCTCACGGGTGGCTGTCTTACGACCAGTTGCAGCAGCGAGACGCTCTTGAGCCTCTACAATGTTTGCAACATAATCATCAGACTTCTTTGCGGTACGAGGAGCCAAGTGTTCAGCTACTGCACCATTAGGAGTGATTGAACTCATTATGGATATTTCCTTTCTTTACCAGTAACTAACTAGTTCTGTGGGTTAACGTTGTTAACGAGGCGAATAACGATCTGTGTTGGACTAACAACATCGATCAATTCAGCAACGACTACACCGTATTGGTTACTACCAGAAACACTTGTAAGAGCACCTGGGTTAACAGAGCTAGCATACAGGAACTGACGTGATCCGTTAGTTGGAACCGTGTAAGCCGCTGCAGTGTCGAATGCTGGAGCACCGATGGTGAAGAAAGCATTGCTTCCTCCGAGCCATACAGCCCAAGCATTTACACCAACTTGACTAATGTCGTCAATGTTAGGGTTACGGTCCAAGCATGAGAGTCCAAATGGTTGTGCAGCTGTACTTGTGCAAGCAGCTCCACCCAAAAGGGCCACTGTATCCGGGCCAGTCTTAGCCATGATCATACCAGAGTAAACGTTACCGGTCTCTGCTGGATCAAGGAATGTGTTGTATGGTGTAGCCTCGTACTTTTCGTACAATGGAGTGCACGTACGGTGTACCCCAACGTTTGCTACGCTATTAAGTTGCAGCATAATTTATTTCTCCTTAGTAGGGGATTGTGGTTAAAGTGTCATCAACCAATCGTCAGACAAAAGGTCCTGACGAGTAACTGATGAGGCCGTCGTCATACGACCCATTTCGGGCAAACGGTTGTTACCGCTGGCCACTTTTTGGCTCCGAGGCTGACGGGCCCCAGACTCTTCGAGCATATCGAGACTAGCTTTAAATCCTTCAAGCTTAGAATCTGACATTTGCTCAAACTTTGCGATGTGCTTAGCACGGTCATTATTGTTGACCATTCCAAGCTTCTCGAGACGCTCTACAACTTGTAGGGCTTCAAAAATCTTTTCACGACTGGCCTGTACGGCAGCAACCGTTCCTTGATACCCAACGAGTGCAGGGTTAGTGCCATCGAAAGGCCAAGGGTTGTTGTCATCGTCGACCTGAGGAGTCTTACCAGTTTCGGCTCCGTCGTTGTAGTAGTCTACATAACCGGCATCTTCTCCGTTTACATTTTCAGCTACTTCCACATTTGTTATGTGGTCAGGAGTCATTGCATCTTCTTTGGTAAAGTGACTGCCCGAATCATCCAAGTCACGAACGTCAGTTACCTGAAGTGTCTCTTGGTTACCGTTAGTAGCAATACGCTTTTCACGTTCTGCAATACGATCGGCAATAGTTTCTGTCTTAGAAGCAGTGGCTTTCATGGCATCATCTTCGTCATTGTCACTCTTATCTTTCTCCATCATAGCATCTGCACTATCTGCAGCAACCTTATTAATGGTTTCGGTCAAACTTTCGAGTGCCTTAAGGTCTTCGTAGGCTTGCTTATAGTTAGAAGTAACTACTAGTTCGTTCTCAATGTCGTTAACAATACCGGCAATAGTACCTACAGTGTGTACTAGATCTTGCTCGGTAGAAGCTGTTCTTACAAAATCATTGGCTTCTGCAGCAGCAGTAAAGAGACCCGAGAAGTCAAAGTCTTGTTGAGCATCAATAGCATCACGAATTTCACGACTAGCCTTATAGACCGAGTAGAGACTTTCTTCTACAGCAGCATACTGTGGTCCCTTTACAGTGTAGACTGCACTAGAACCAGGTCCACCAACAACATCAGTGTCCACTGAATCAAGATCAGTTACATCAATTGCTGATCCACCTGGGTCTCCGGCTTTCCAATCATCAAGCTCCTCAGCTACAGGAAGTTGATCCGGAAGAATAGCTCCCGGGAAAGGGTTAGTAGTTTGGTCATAGTGCTCACCAGTTGTTGGCTTTGGTGCACCACTCTGTTGCCAAGCATTTTCTGCTGTCTTAGTTAGCTCGTTGTCGAATCGACTCATCGCTACTCCTGTTCTTCGTCGGAGCCTTTTTGGCCCTCTTGCTTGTTCTTAAAAAACTTTTGCTCTGCACTATCTCTTAATGCGTTCATGCCTCTGGTAATTTCAGCGTCACGAACCACACTAACATCATCTAGTTCATCACTGCCTAGACTTTGATCTGCGGAAGACTTCTTATTGTTTAGTTTATCTTGTTGCTTTTTGATTTTAACTCCGGCAGGACTTAAAAATCTAAACTTTTTGCTCTTTAAAAGCTTTTCACTAGGACCAATAAAAGTAGTATTGATGTCTAGTTGAAGCTTAGGGTTAGCATAATCTTTGACACATTGATCATCATCGCAACTAATGGCATCTTCATCCATTTTGTGCCCACAAGGACCCTTGATCTTTTTTACCTTCTTTTGAGTATTTTCAAACAACATATCAGCAAAAGAAAATCTTGCTGCTGCTGCTTTCATACCTTGAGACTGTTGCCAGGCTTGTATTGCCTGTAATACTTCTTCAGCAATATACTGACAATCTTCACAAACTCCATTACGATAAGCATTGCCTTGGCACTGTGGACAATCTCCAAGAATAGTAATGTTAAGTCTCATGACTTCCATTGCTATTTTTTCTAGGTCAGAAGATACTTTTAGAATTGGCATTAATTAACCATTCTTTTCTGTAGCAACCAAGCACTTTCGTCGGCCGGTTCGAATACAAAACTTAACTCGAAGAAGTTAGGCTTTACACACGATTCGTAAACCAAAGACTCAATTCTCTTTCCCTGTTTATAAACCGTTACTGTACGTCCCTTTAATGCCGGGATGTGTGTACAATATTCTGCAGGCTTGCTAGCATACTTGCCACAAGCACTACAAGCTGTTCCTTCTACGTCGGCTCCCATACTTACTGCATTTAGATTTCCTTCCATGATGGCTTTTGCCAACTTGGGGAAAGTCTGTGCATCTACTTCCATAAGACAGTAGACACTTGCATCGGTAATTCCTGAAGCCAACTTCGTTTCTTTATACACTGCATCGAGGATTACTCCACGAGCACGATCTGGATCACTGTTATTGTGCTCCACATAAATTGGTCTACCTACGAAGGTTTTATAGGACTGCTTAATCTCGTCTACGGGCCATCCGTCGTAGTTAGCATTGACTCTAGAACTAATAGCTCTAGAAACTACATATAGATAACCACTGGCCATTTTAAAATCAAAATCGTCAAAAGTTACTGCATGTAGAGCAATGGGCTCCGAGTTTGCTGTGAGAGAACTACGTCCCATTAGGCTAACAGTCGGAGCACCAAATTTAATCATATGTATACCTTAACTCTATTGGTTCTGAACACTCTTTACATTGTTGTAATCGTAAAAAGAACGAATCTTATAATTCTTCTGCTTCTTTTTGGCCTTTGTGCCAACCAATATGTTCGACTAAAATCTCTCGAGTCTTTGCACCTTCGGCTCTAAGTTCGGCTAATATTAACTTCATTTCAATTATTGAATCTTCTGTTCGTGCTGCGATGTCACCTATGTTCTGTGTATTTTTTCCATTGGGAGATACTTTGTAATTGATATCTTTAAGATCTGATGCAATTGTCTTAACAATGATTTTTTTAAGAAAGAAAAGAATAGAGCCCGCTGAAGTAATGATGATGAGTATATTGGCCCACCATGCTGAATTCCAGACAGTCCCTAACATTCTACTCGTTCTCTATCTTTTCATAAATAGAGTTAGAGAGATCTAGCTTGGAGGCATTACGACATTTACGTCCTTCACCCTCTTTAATTATATCGAGCTTGATTAGAGGACTAACAATATTAAATGAAGTCTTGGCATAACCTACCTTGGGCAGTATGCGAGGCTTTGGGGAATTAAAGGGATTATTCATTATACCTCTTAGTTAGGGAAAGTAAAGGTATTACATTATTTACTGAATAATGGTTGGACTATTAAATCCATCTGAGCCATCATGATGCTTTTCTGTCATGCCATCTAGGGCTACATTCCCGTCATTAACTGTAGGGATTTCCATTTCTTCTTGCTTACCAACAGTATCGGTCATAGTATCTAGTACACTGGCCAGGTGTTCTTTGAATTCGTCTTCATTGAACTTTTCATAACTATCGTCTACAATAATCTTCATACCCTTAGCAAGCTTCATACGCTTGCGTTTCTTTTGCTCGAAGGGTACAGCAAACTTCATACGATCACCATAGGTAACGGTCTCGAATGGGTCTTCGTCTTCATCATCCCAACCGGCTACACTAGCTGTCTTCTTCTTGGGTCCATTCTTAGGACCTTTCTTGGATGGCTTAGGTTGACTCTTTTTCTGTTCGTAAGAGATCTCTGGACGTTGACGTTCTTGAGGACCACTAGGATACATATCGGGCACTTGACTAACATCACTAGCGGGACCATTTCCGGTCATATTAGGGGCAGCAGGCATACTGGTAAGTCCGGCCATGGCTCCTGGAGCTAGTTGAGCAGCCATAGCAGGATCTTCTAGCATCATTAGGTAGGCCTGGTATTCCTGCATATATTCTGGCGGGATTGGAAGTCCTAGAGTCATTAGACGGTTAAAGAGGTCTTTCTTAAATTGCTGTTCAGCAATAACTGTCTTGATCTTTTCATCCTTACGAGCTTCAACTTCATCATCAAAGTCGATTGGAATATTAACTGCAAGTGTAGCAAGAGAGATTGGGAACCCACTAGCCTGTAGTTGTTGTAGAAACCCTCGTTCTACTGATTCATCTCGGAGGTTCATACTACGGAATCGTACCTCTGGAATAGCCAACTTTGGACGTTCTTCTACAAACTCAGCACCAGTTTCTTCATCGACCATGAGAACAGTTTCCATAACTGGAACCATCTGTCCACCAACATTACGGTACTCATAGTGTCCTTGTCGTTCTGCAACTGGTTCCATACGACTACGAATAAATTGCTCGATCTTGTGTTGATAAGTAGAGAGCATTTGAGTAATAAGTTCTCGGTTAAGAGCACCCGAAGCGTAAGTACCACCCTGTCCACCCTGAATAAGATCACTACCAATACCGAATACTCCCATAACATTGGTCTGTACTCGCATAAAGTCTTGATCTAGTCTAGGCATACTTTCACGACCAAAAGCATTCTGAATCTGTAATCCATGGTGATAGGTCATCAAACGGAAGTCCGAGTTAATGGCCATAGCTAGGTCATCTCTTAGACTCTGTAGTTCTTGAGCATCCGGAATCCATGGACCGTCTTGGTCTACATCTGGAAGTCCAAGTGTAGCTAGAATTAATGGGCTATATAGTCGGTCAGCAATGGCATCTTGAGCAGCATTGAGACTTTCTTCCAGCATAAGCATACGGAAAGCACGAAGTAGAATAGGAGTACCGTGTTCACTCCAAGGATTAGTCTTAAACTTGATCTGCTTCATAATGACATCAGAGACTGGAATCTCTTTGTCTTGACGAGCCCAAGCTACAACATCCGGGTAGAGTTGCATAAGCATAGCATACTCTTCAGGAGGGTCACGACGTTCAATTAGACGCTTGATCTCTTCTGGAACCTTAATGTGATATTGATAGGTTCTTAGTGCACGATTTTTAGCCACGATAACATCATTAGGATTAATGATTTCATCTTCTTCCCAAGCACCAATACCATCATGCCAAGAACCCATAGCAAATACTTCTCCTACGGTCCAGTGTTCACGACCTAGGTCGAAGAGGAACTCTTGATAGTTAAGTCCATCGAAGAATAGTTCATTATAGAATTCACTAATTCTCTTGTCCGGGTGTATTAGTTCAATGTCTAAGAGTGGGAATCTCGTATAGATATCAATAAGTCCAGGAACCAAATGATGAGTCGTGTAGAGAAGTCTGGCCCAGTCTCTAATTTTACGTGTTTGTTCATCTGGGTCCTCCATATTGAACCACCAGGTGCGTTCACGCCAGTATTCAAATGGGTCATGTAGTTTAGGCCAAGCCCACTGTGCATCACTACCAGTAGCAGCACCCGTTCTGCGGTTAGCAGTATTGGATACTCCACCTTCAAGAATCATATTGTTCTTAAGGCTATTAAGTCTCTCTCGACCCTGAGGAGGACCACCTAGTGCTGTAGCCATAGGGCCAATTTCACTAGCCATTGCACCTGGAGTTTTAGCTCTAGTGAGCATATCTCTGGCGGCTACACGAGCGGCCATAGGATTTTTGGGGAGAGTAAGTCCCGCTTGCCTCATTCTATTAAACTCAGATGAAGCACTCCAGTCCTGAGGAGACATCGATTATCCTATCTAGTTATTGCAGCAGCCAATGCCGGGAGCAAGTTCTGCCATGCAAGTCGGGCAGATACTAGCACCACGACCGAGCATAATAGTTCCACCACTACCCTCACCGGAAATAATTTCATTACCACCAAGAGTGAAGTTGGCACCAACTCTACGAGTATTAGCAGTACGTATATTTTGGTTTCTTTCCATAATTAAATCAACTCCTATTATAGTATATTTATTGACCGATGTAGGTGTGGTCAGCGTTGGTATTTGAATAAGGGGTTGGACCATCAATTTCACTAACAATGGCTCCACCACTAATACTGATATTTTGAGGATTAGCAATATTCATTTGACCAATTCCACCATTGGCTGCAGTAGCATTCTTACCGACTCCCATAGCACTAAGGTCGGTAAACATACCGCCCAGTGACCAATCGATAATTCCATTACCACCACTGGCGGTTAAACGATAGGCATTGTAGAGATTTCCACTAACACCAACTAGACTAATAACATAGGGAACATTGGCACTAGTCACTGTAACTGAACCAAGAGTATGCCAGTTGGTGGAAGAGTAGACATTTAGTCCACCATAACGGTTACCGGTACCTTGTAGTCTAACTACACAAGAACCACTCCACGCAGTCTCTGCAGTAAGTACGGCACCAGTACATTCGATGTCTTGTATACTAGTAGTAGAGTCAGGGGTGCATACATACCCTACATCAGTTCCCCCACTTACAACTACTAGTCCTGGAACTAGACTTCCCGGTACATTTCCAGAGATTACTGGAGAAGTAGGATAGGGTACTGGGGCTGGGTTAACATTACTTGCACTTCCGTTACCATAAAGAGTAACAAACTGACCCAATACATATGGGGTCTTTGCTTGCTTGGGACCTTTACCTTCTGCGAAATTCATAATTGCTCCTATAGACTTAGGTAGTCGATACCCAAATCATCACTTTGTGACTCTTGTAAAAATTTCATAGCATTTAATGCTATTTGATCATCCGCAACTGAAGTCATCGGTACTTCTATCGACTCTCTGTTTTGCATAGACGGTTGTACTGTGCTAGGCTTAGGAGATGAAACTTCTGGTCTAGAAATCATTTGTGGACGAATAGTAGATGACTTCTCTATCTTATCTTCCAAGGCCTTGAGTCCTTTTGTAAGGGTTATGTCAAGGTTTTTATAGTGCTTCTCTAGGATAGGTTCTATCTTAGACTCAATCGTAGTTTCCGGATCACTAAACATCCCTTCTAGAACTCGAGTGGCACTATCCCAGATAAACTGTGAAGATAAGGAACCAACTAGTCTACACAGACGTTTCTGTTGATCGTCCCATTCGAATTCATATGTTCTACCGTCATAGTCTGTTACTGACCCATAGTGTATATACTTTACTGAACCTTCAACAGTTGCAAAGTCTATGGCTACGAGTTCTTTAGTGACGGGGACTTGCTTAACCTCAAGGACCTCTTCTACCGGGGTAGAAACAATCTTAGTTTTTTTAAAGTTGAACATTGTCTTAGTTCTGAACTACCAATTCATAGTCGTTTTTACGCTCTACTGAAGCCGTACGGTCATCCCAGATGACGGCAAACTCTGCATCACCTACGGCAACTACAGTACCGGCAATCTTTACAGATGGAGTTTCTGTATAGACACGACTACCTACGAGAGTTGCAGCAGTTGAGCTGGCAATAACTCCCATTGTAAAGTCTTCACGAGTCTGTTGACGACTAAAACCTTTGCTTTGCATAACAAGCTGACCATAAGGTGCTGTCTGCTGTGCTGGGTTCTTAAATTCATTTACTTTGTCTGTGTGCTCTACAATAGCATCATTCTTGTCAAAGCGTTGTGCAAGACCTTGCTGTTGTTCTTTGTAAGCCTGCTCATTTTGATCATAGTCAAGACTGTCAGCATCCATATAGTCATTGGGCATTTGCTTACCCGGCATAATGAAGTCTACGTCAACTGGACTAGGTCCGTCAAATAGATCGGCGATTTTAATATTTAAACGTGGTTCCATGATTTCTCTTTCACTAGTATAGATTGAGATCTATACGCTATAGTTAACTACTACCTTAAATTACATTTATTATTGGTGAGGCGGGATAAACTTACCGGGCTGTGGTGGTTTGGCTTTAGGAGTTGGTGCAGGGACTCCTACCCCATCTTCCATATTAGTTGCTTCTACTGAAGTCATAGGGGATACTTCAGGAGAAGCATAGGTCATGTGTTCTACTTTTAGTACATCTCCGAGACTAGTAAGAAACGGTGGTTCTATTGGAGTTGGGGGAATGTGTCTAAAGTTTTGCATAAAAGCAAACGGATCAGACTCACATTCAGTGTGTGCAAATAATGCAGTTCCATCAGGGGCAGTAGAGGTTTGCTTTACTGCTCCTTTACCATTGTCATTAGGCGGATCATCACAAAATCTACAAGGCTGAGCTATACTCTGCTCTGAGTTAAGATCTTTGGGTTTCATATAACCGATTTTTTCTATCATACTCGACTATTAAACTTTCTACTAGAGGTCCTAGGTTTAAAACTATCTACGATGTCTTCGACTTTATGACCCCTATTAACTAGTCTATCGGCAACATCCATTTTTTCTTCTAGACTAAGATCACGACCAATTGATTTGGAAACATGCTCTACGGCTTCACTACCAGACATGGTGGCTTTTGGAGCTTCTGTACTAGTTGTGGAGCTAGGAGTACTAGGAGTAAACTTTTTAAACTTAGGCGACATATGTCCGGTGTCTCCCATAAGACCTGTTTCTGGACTAGTTTCCACTGCTCGAGTAAACCCACTACGATCATTGTGCTCTTGTGCAGCACTAAGTATACCGGTAACCCCATTGCGTATTTCTGGGTCAGGGTGTCTAGTAGCTAGATCACGAAGAGCGTCACCACCGAATGGGTTAGGTGCTATACTACGCTCTTCTCCTGTTATATTCTTGTCTAGTTCTTCATTTGTAGGTGGAGTCTGTCTTCTACGCCCTGGAAAAGTACGAGCAGGAGCTGTAATTGTATGAGTACCAAAGTCTAGCAAGTGAGGTAATACAGCATTGTCAACGTGTACTACATCATCTTTGTGAACTCCTCTAACAATATTATATTGCCAGTTGCTTGCTGCTTTTACCTTGTCGGGGTTAACATTCTTAGGGAAGTTTCTACGTGATTCACTAGGTATATAGGCTTGTAGAACATCATGAGTACCATTATCATATGTATGTAGAATCATACCTAGAGTACGTTCTCCACTAGAAGCAAACTCAGCAGGATTTTGACCCAAGTGACCTGGCATATGTACTACGTGACCTGGAGTACAAGCTTTACCATCAGTGGGATCATGCTCAGTGTGTCTGGCTAGTCCTACTGGGATGGGATCAAAACTACCACTAATACGATATGGTCTTTGATAGTGTGTATCAGATTTATGTAATTTTGCACCGGGGATAGACAATATCTTGTTACGTATTTTATCTAGCTTAGATCTATATGGGCAGTCAGCCATACAACCTACACTACGTCTACCAGAAGAAAGCATTCTACCCGGTTCACAGTAGTTCATGTGATAGTCTAGATCTGCATTGTTTTTAATCATTGTACTTCTACGAACAGTCTCACCTGAACGAGGTTCATAACCTGTACCACCACAGCTAGGGCAGTTTGATTTATCAGTCCCTAGACAACTGAGGCAAGGACTATTCTTTTTAAGTGACTTAGTAATACCACTATAGGTTTCACGTAGTCCAGACATATATTTGGCTACACCTTGACGCCAACTTTCACGAGCATCTTGGTTAGCAGCCACATCTGGACGAGTGGCTCTTAAATGTCTACTCTGTTCATCAAGTGAACGCAAACGATCTTCATAACCGGGTTCACCCTTTTTAAGTACAGTCGGTCCTGGAATACTTACTTCTTGTTGACCTTCTCCATAGTCTTTTAGAGTAGGGGTAAGCTTTACTGAAGGAGTATTGGAGCTTGAACTTTCTTCCATTTCATCTTCATAGCCAGATGCAAGCTTGAGAGCATTAAATATTCTACGGAAGTAAGAGCCTACCTTTTGTGAAGTAGACATAGTGTAAGGGTTTTCAGTACTAGGAACAGCCATGGGAAGTGTTCCATTATTCCTACTTAAAAAACCTCTTAGGCTCTTTAGATATCTACCGGTCTTACCGTACTGTGAGCCAGAACTAATTGAAGTCTCTTTCTTTAATTCTGAATCATTCCAGTCTACTCCGGGAGTTAGAAAGCCAGTAGGGATTCTCTCTCTACTTCTAGTACCAAAGTTTTTTTCTGAACGATCTTCTAGTTGTATACGTGAACGAGGGGTTATAGATGTACCAGTAGCATTCTGCTCTGTATCATTACTGGGTAGACTCTCTGTACTAAGATGGGTCTGTACAGATTCTGGTGAACTAGCAAAGTGCTTTATAAAGGCCATTGGAACAGCATTTCCAGGCATATCGGGTACATAGGCTCTATTAGGTTTTGACTTGCCTTCCTCAACATGACCTGAGTGACCGGCTCTACAGCTACAAGGTTTTCCATTGCTCTTGACATAATCGTCATTACCCTTACAAACTGGGCATTCTGGGTTAGCTGTGTCTTTATAATGAACATCTTGCTCATCATGAGGGCATCTAATAGAAGTAATAGGGTTACCGAACCCAGTAATACGTTGTAGTATTTTTTTAGCACGGTGTTTAACAATTTTTGTTATTGCTCCAGTGCCACCACAAGGTTTGTGGGTATTGTCTGGAGTAGTAGAAATTGAACCAGTAGAAGACATAGAACCTTCACTGTCCGGTTGTGAACAGTTTTCACAAGAGTGTAGTCCATTCCCTAGTGTTGGTTCAAATCCTTCACCTTTACATTCAGGGCATCTTACATATTTACCAGCAGGAGAGAATTTGGTTCCTGGTTCATAAACTTCACCATGATGAGATGCATCACCGTGTGTTGAAATACAAGTTTTGCATTTACGAGGAGCAACTTCTTGACCTTGCTCGTTAAGAACTGGTTTTACTAGTCCAGGACCAGCACCTGTACTAACATGCTCTAGAGTAGTCTTACCTTCATCACTAGTTACTGGACGATAATTTTTATGACCAAGTGTACATTCATCACAAGGCTCTGAATTTTCTCTGGCATTATTATTGGTTTTACCACTCTTACAACTACACTGCTCAGTTTTAGTAGTATCCGGCTTACCTTCCAGTCTAGTCTGCCATCTTTGAAACCATCTAGGGCTTCCAGTACTTACTACTTCAATACGATTAGATTTTTGATATTCGTGCCTTGCAGGGTCCTTGTGTTCTTCTTTGAGTTTTCCACAAGAACAAGGAGCTGCCCAGTTACCATTAGAGTCTTTTTCAGTATCGTGTAGCCAACAACTGTCATTTCTATCAGCAGACTTTTCAGATCCTATGTAGGGGTGTGGTCCTACTGTACCATCTACTTCATGTATGTTGGGGTGAGCTTCTTTAGGATGTCCACACTCTAGACAACCAGTCTTCTTTTCAGGAGTAGAGTCATTAGAAGAGATACCTCTAAGTACACTCTTAAATAGTCCCTTAGGATTAAAGTTTGTAGTTAGTGTAGCTTTTTTAGTTACGATTCGAGTTTGTTGAGCACTAACGGGAATAAAGGCTGGAAGATGCTCATAGCCTTCGATCCCATGACCCGTGTGCTCTGTATAGCGGTTTGTGTCTTTAAGCCCTGAAATAACTTGTTCATAGTTGGGCTTAATTCTTTCATCACTAGGGTCTATGTGTACCCAAGTAGGTGGACGCACTGACCCTTCAGAAAAAGTAGTGTCTATATCTGATTTAAAATCTGGGTGACCAGTAAGTAAGAGTACACCCTTACTGTATGGAGCCATACGTTCTTTACTGGGTCGATTTTGTCTACGACGCTCTACTGGTTGAGTTACTGAACGCTCTAGTTCAAGTCTCTGTTCTCCTCTAGGGCTAACATATCGACTGGGTCCTTTATTTAGAAAAGTACGAGTGGGGACCGAAGTCTCTTCACGCCATTGTTGCTCTTCTGCTTTGACCTTTTTCTTTTTGGCCGAGTCTTTGTTAAAAGTGAATCTAGCCATTAGCTCTCATCCCCACTTATTCGATCGTTTTCTTCTCTTAGTTTGTCTTTTGCTTTGAGTTTACGGTTACGGAATTTTTTAATAGTAGCATCTTCACTACCCTGTAGACCTTCTAGTTCCTTGTCCATCTCATAGTCCATACGTCTAGATTCATTTTTATTGCCTCTACCCACTAGACTACGAACTATATCCATACTGCCAGAGCCTTGTGGATTTGGGAAGAATGCATTTTTTAATAGTGCATGATGTTCACGACAAACTGGAATACCATTGTCTCTAATTGTAAATAGTTCTGAGCTAGGGCGATTGCTATTGAATCGTCCTTGTTCTTCATCCTGAGCTCCATATCTACAAGGAGTAAGCTCTCCATCTCCAATAACTGATTTTAGTAGAGTTGGGTGATCACGAAGTTCATCAAAAATGCATGGACTTTTTTCGTCATGTATGTGATCTGTCATTATTGTTCTCCACCCGAGCATTCAGTGCAGGCTAGATTCTTTCGTACTATACCAGGCATTTCACTAACAGGAGCATTTTTAATCTGACTCTTGAATTCTGGACTTTGTTCTATTTCTCGATAATTAGATTTTTTACCGGAACCATTACAGGTACCACAAGAACTCTTAATAGAAGTAGTAGGCCTAGTTCCAGATTCTGCAGGTTCTTCTTCAGGTTCTTCTTCAGGTTTTTCTTCTAGAGTACGAGGGTTATCTAGTCCAGGTCCTTCTATTTCTTTTTTAGGAGCTTCTACCTTAGTTTTAGGAGCTTCATATTCCGGCTCATTACCGTCTTCATCTAGTAAAGGCAAGTCCTCTTCGTCATCTTCATCTTCATCTTGTCTACTCTCTTCGTGAGGTATAGAAGCAGGAGTTTTGTGTACTGCTGGAGTAAACTTTTTCTTTTCCAAAATCTCAGAAGATACCTTGTTGCCTTGACAAGTAGGACATACATCTGGGTGATCAGGGAGTGAGCAGTTGCTACAAGCGGTCTTGCCCTTCTTAGGGTCTATAACAAGTCCAGAACCTTCACAGTTCTTACACTTACCCCAGTTGCCATCTTTATCTTGTTCTAAGTGATGATTTTTTCCACTACCCAGACAGTTTTCACATTCAGGGGTATCCGAAGCGACTGAACCAGTATTTTTACAAGCTGGACAGCCTTCTTCCCCCGTAGGGCGATGATAAGTATAGGTCTTGCCTTCGTCTAGAATTTTTTGTCCTGAAAATTCACTAAGTCCTTTGCAGGCTGGGCATTCTTTGTAGTCTTCATGTTCTACTTCAGGGCTGTGGTGTTCTTCAAGCTCTACTTGATGGAATCCTCCAGGGCCTTCTCCAATACCACCAGCATGCTCTATTGGGTGTTCAACTTGAAACCAGGGTTCAGAAGTGTCTTCTTCGTCAAAGTTGGGTTCTATGTCAGAGTTGGCTGTAAAATGAAATTTGACATTGGCACGACGTATAGTTCCGTTCAATACTAAGTCGTCTTTTAGAATCTTATCGTAAGCACCGGTTCCATAGTCACTAGAGTCTAGTCTAGTGTGTGGACCCTCTCTATGGGTTCTACCTTCCATACCTCGAACTCCAAATTGCAAAGGAGCATTACGATGTCTAGGCATACAGGTATTGGAACCGTTTACAAAAGGATTACATATAGTTGTCTTGCCCAGAGTAATCAGTACCGGTTGGCTACGAGGGTGGTCATCAGGAGCATGCATTTCTTGCTGTCCACAAAATTCACAAGTTCTTCCAGAGACACTAGAGACAGGTCCTTCAGGAGAATATTGAGCAGGATACTTGTTCCACCAAACATTCGGGTGAAGGGTGGCTCCTTCTTCTAATTCAGAGGATGCATTGCGTGAATTAAACACTTGACTAATCTATCTGGTCTAGTGATTAGTTGTCAGAAGACTTGGCTGAGTTTGCTTTTTCTTCTTTAATGGCTTTATCAACTGCACCAGCATGTTCTTCTTCACTGGACTCTAGCTCTCCATCACCATCATAGTCTTTATCAGCTTTATCAGCTTTAGAAGCTTTCCTAGATTGACAACCAGCGCCTGATGGACAGTGCCATCCCTGGCTGGATTTATGTCCAGTATTGCCCTTACAAGATGCACAAGAGCCTACATTATCACCAAAGTTGTGAGAATCAGCAAGTTTACACATTTGACAATTGGCATGACGAATCTTCCACTCTTCATGAAGTGCTCTTACAAGCTTGGCTTTAGAGTCACTTACCGTAGCCATACGTCTACGAGCAACACGCTCAATATCTTCTTCAATCATTTGACAACGAAAAGCAAACTCTTTGTCACTGTGAGCGAGAAACAAAAATTCTCCGGTTTGTGTTAGTAATTCATGTTTTGCAGTGATAATGTTCTTGCCGGCCGTTTTGGCTTCAAAAACAAGATTGACTGAATCGTCATAATCGAACATCGAGGTCATGATGTGCTCCGTATTCTGCCATTTCTGGCGCTGGACTAAAGTAATACACTACCTAGTCTATTGTCACTAGTAGTTTACATGGTAGAAGGTACTATTTACTCTTCTTTTTCAAGGTTTGGTATATCTGGGTGGTGTTTAATAATATGGTTTAGTTTATTGTGTAGTTCTTCGTGCTCAGACTTAATGTGTCTTTTTACAAAAGCTTCAATTGCTCTACGAACTGTTGGGTAGACTATGCTAGTGACAGTGGCTACGATTACTGCCCACCAAACTCCAGCACCAATATTGGTTTTAACTGGTTCCCAAGCCATAGTAGAAATAGTTTCATGCCTAAGTAAGTCGAGATAGTGTATAAATAGATGGAAATACCAATGCATATTACTAAATTGACACTATTAGAGTTTTACAGTTCCGGGGCTAGGGCTCGAACCTAGAATGACAGATTCAAAGTCTGTAGTGTTGCCATTACACTACCCCGGATTGCCCTAACGATAACTTTTTTTCTTCCAGATGTTTTTACGGTACCAACCGTCTAGTAGTTCATCTAATTTAGGTGAAGATGAACTCCACGTCTCTGATCTACTTTCATGCCACATACTGGGATTTTGTTTAAGTTTCCACTCTTCACGTCTAAAAGGTATAACTTGAGCGATTGGAGTTCCAGCTGGAATAGTCCCTTCAAAGTCTTTTCTAAGGTAAAAACTGGCATTTGCTCCAGGCATGGCATAGTCATCCACTACTCCAGTAAGAGTATAGAAAGGTAACTCAAATCGATTAAACGGATGAGTTATAATCATACTATAACCGTCTGGGGGTCTAATACTTACATGTAGGAACCAATGAAAATGTTCAAATTCATCTCCATATCCTGCAGGACCCACCATGGGGTTGGTAACATGTGGTGGCCTAGCTTCTAGTGGGCGGCCTAGTTCATCTTCTAGTTTTTTGTCCCATTCAACAACTATACGTCCATCTACTCTCTTAAAAGTTACATCTTGATCTAGTAATATATAATACCCTAAACCAAGAGCATCAAGGAAGGGCATACAGTGCTTAAGACCCGGCCACTCAGGCATTCCATAATTTAAATCTTCTGGTATTTCTACCCAACGCTTGGTTTGTTTATACCAGTCAGGAGTCATAGTTACTGCTGGGCGTACTATTTTACTATACCCACTACTCGAGTCATATTCTAGAATAGTTTTGGGTACAGTTAGTTTTTGTTGTTTCTTCTTTTTAAACATTATTTATAGCTCTTTTTCTTCCAACCAAGTCTACGATACCAGTCATGTGGCCCTTTTCTTTCATGATCTCTAGCTTCTCGTACTAGATTCTTGTCTTCTTTACTGACCCATTCTTCTCTCTTAAAAGGTATCACTTGAATAATTGGAGTACCTTTGGGTATTAACCCTTCAAACCCTTGCTTTAGATACCAGGGCACATTACCCCCAGGTATAGCAGCATCACCATCAATAATTGCACTTAGAGTATAGAATGGTAAATCAGTTCTATTTAAAGGGTGTGTATAGAGTGCACTATAGCCATCGGGAAGTTTAATTGCTGCTCCATAAATCCAAGTAAAATGATAATCCTCATAGCCAGTAGGAGTAGGCATAGGGTCAGTCTGTAGACTGCTTCTAGCACCTATTCTACCGCTCTTAAATCTTATAATGGGCTCATTGTCTTCGTTTCTTTCAACTAGTATATCGGTCCATAGATTGATAGTATAGCCAGTTGTTAGTGAATCAAGAAAGGGTACACATGCTTTTACTGATAACTGTTCTTCATGTTCTCCAGAAATTATGACCTTACGAGGTATTTTTCTATACCAGTCTGGGGTATTTTTAACTGCAGGAGTAAACTCATCTGGAAAATGTTCACTGTGATAGAATACTATTTGTTTAGTGTTAGTTTCTTTTTTTGACATACTAACCTAACTCTCTCATAACTAGTTCTACTTCTTCATCTATAGTTAGCCCATCTTTAATGTGAACATTAACCATATTAGAAGGGTCTTGCCACATTAAGTTGGTATCTTCATATCTACCGGCCTTGATGCGATCTACCCATACTACTAGATCAGATTCTCCAAATGCTCTTCTAGTGTCTTCAGTAGGGCAAATAAAATCTACTACTACATAGTAGTCTTGTTCTTTTAATAAACGAGCCATTCCACCCAAACGACGAGAATGTTCAATTCGATCTTCATGAGAGAAACCTAAATCATAATTGACAAAATCTCTTACCTGATCGGCATTAAGATGTATTGCTTTGATCTGCTCTGCTAGTGCTTGTGCAAGAGATGTCTTACCGGCTCCGGGCAGTCCAATAATTTGAATAATCATATTGCTCCTTTTGACAGCTCCCTGGGATGGATTCGAACCACCGACCAAGTCATTAACAGTGACCCGCTCTGCCGCTGAGCTACCAGGGAATAAAACTATTTATGAATTTGAAAGAATTTGAGCCACAATTGGGTTGGGTATACCCTTGGGAGCTTCTGTCCAAGTTCTAGTGCCAAACTTAATTGGTTTGTTGTTAATATTCTCCATCATAGGACCTTTACAGATTGCAACTCTAAACTTAGTTCCATCGGTTGCAGTTAATGTTCTGGGCTCTACTACACAAGGAAAAGACCATTGATTACTACTTCCACCACCAGGTGTTATAGTGTTTTTAAAGTTACGGTGTACCGGGGTCATATTGACCCAACTGCCATCGGTTTGCTTGATGGGGAAAGTACTAGGCACTCCAAACAATGACCATACTGTTGCAAATGTTCCGTCTGGAGTTAGTTTACTATTAGTAAGATCTAGATTAGCAAATGAAGCACCCGTAGTGATAATTGGGCACTCAGAAAGTCCTAGTCGATACCTAACACCATTAATAATAATGTGTTGATTAAGAGGTTTAGTGCCACTAGCAGCACAAAGTGCATAAGGTAGATCATTATACTGCTTTAGTTTAATACCTGTACTTTTTGTAGAGATACCGACTGTAAATACTCCTACAGCAATAAGTATAACCGTAGCTATAGCAATTATTCTTTTTGACATATTGATTTCTTTCTTTAAAGTGGCGACCTTGATGGGACTTGAACCCACGACATCCAGCTTGACAAGCTGGCGCTCTAACCAACTGAGCTACAAGGCCTAAAAACTAAGCCTTCTTTGTAGCTGCAGCTTTCTTAGCAGGAGCTGGTACTGGAGCAACAGCTGGAGCTGCTGGAAGTGCACCAAGAAGCCATGAAAGCTTTGGGTATTTCTTTTCTGCAGCACGAATGGCACCATAGTAAACTGTTGAGAATACTGGAGCAAGAACAGCAAACTGTCCACTCTTGAGACTCCAACCTTTACTTGCAAACCAGGCCACTACTGTACCTACTGCAACTGGAACACCAGTTCTTACAACATTACGGATATACGCTTGTGTATTCATATTTTCTTCTTTCTATTGATCTTTGTATTTCAAAGAAACTTGGACATTGTTCACTTGGGTTCTGAGGCTATTGGCCAGTCCAGTGATAGTTTCGGTAATTTCAGAATTAGCGAGTTCATCACTTTGTAGATTCATAGCATCATAACTAATTGTAATGGTTATTTTTTTCATAAAACTAACTTAATACCTTATTTTAAAGAAATCAAGTTTTTTAAGAATTTTTAATTTTCATTAACTTTAGTGCTGTCTACATCAAAAGCTGAAGCAAGGTCAGCTGGCATCATCTGGTATGGATTGCGGTTAAAGACTATTCCACCGGCCCAGAGACTTTGTGCAACTACAGCACTACAAATCATACTGTTGTTTAAAGAAAATTGCAATTTAATTCCGGTTAAAAGTTCTAGAGTAATACTGGCAATAGTGAACCAACCGTATTGGTCTTTAAGAAAACTCTTACAGGCCAATACTGCTTGATCTCTACTCTGCTTGTTGAGCTTGGTGTTAACCAGATAGTATTGAACATTTTTGTATTCGTCAATATGACCATAGCTAACTCCACGGCCTACTGCTTCTATAAGAGCGCCATCTTCACTTACTATCATAGCAGCATGGTTCCAAAAAGAAAAGTTTTTCATCTTGCCATGATATCTAAGAAACTGACCTAGTCTAATGATCTTGGCTGGAATACCATTGGTACTAACCAGTATAAAGTCTCCCGGGGTAAATTTCTTAGGACTAGTACCGGCTTCGTATACCTTATAGTTCTGAGTCATCTATATCACTTTCATATGTATAGTATTCGTTTATTCCAAAGTGTACTGAACCGGTTGTAGCTTCATTACTGAACCAACCTTCTACATCACTGCCATTGCCCAGAGTGGGTCTAGGCCCCATTTCGGCTGAATCATTAACTACTTCTAGCCCTTCATGCTTTTCTGTACTAGCACCAATACCGAACTGTAAGGGAGCACTCTTGGCTCTACTCTTGGTAGCGAAACTATCATCCTGTACATTTCCTACAGGTTGTTCATCATAAAAACTACCAAAGTTTATAGCAGGAGCAGTGCCTAAATCTGGGTCATCTTTTAGTCGTCTAGTGGGTCCTGTAGTTTTGGGTGGGCCAGCTGTTACATCTATTCCATACTCGTGAGCTACTGCAGCAGGATCTCCAAAAAAACCACCTTCGGCATCTCCACCACCGAGTGCAGTGTGTACGGAGCCTATAGGCATTATCTTAGATACTGGTTCAGCAGTGTCTTTTTTGAGATCGGTAATGTCACTTAGTACTTCAGGGTTAACGGGTTCTCCTACTTCATTATGAGCAAAAGGAATCATATCAGTTTCTGTGGGGTCAGCATAACGACTATTAAAGCTTCTAGTTCTAGAGCCCTTACGTCTTAATGGAGGCCCATCTGGACGATCACCCATGTCTATTTTATATTCTGTATGTTCCATGGGTTCTCCATCAATCCACATAACCTCGTCTACACCGGTCCTGCGTTCAGGTCCAACTTCAGGTCCGAAACCACCTACTGAACCTTCGCCTAACTCTCTTGATTCCTTGTTCCAGGAAGTCGTCTTGGGGAGTCTAAGTATCTGTATAGATCTTATAGCTTCTTGTGTAGAAACAGTTTGGATAAAATAATTCCATAGTAGTTTTTCACGAATTCCAGAGGGAGTTAGATCACTACTAGTGTTTATGGAGATAATTAATCCATCATCCAGTACGGTAACCTCAGGGTCAGCATCATAGCCTTGGAATTGTGCAATTAGACTCTTTACAACTGAGTCACGATTCTCTGAAGTAACATAAGGGTTAAATTTACACTTAAAGTTTTTACGACCAGCCATAGTACTCCTAGATTACAAACTTATTGAGTTCGTAGAGTTTTTACAGGTTGGGATACTTTTTAGACATAAAGTTCTCTAGACTAGAACCTTCATAGCGTCGGCATAAGTAGTCTAGAGAAATAAACATAGGGTCATAACTACCATTCTTGACTTGATGTTTAACTATGATTCCTCGCCAGTGGGCATTTCCTTGAGGTCCTTTGTAGTCTTCGTCGTGAAGATAACACGCGCCTGCAACCAATCCGTGTTGTGATTTTCCCGCCACGAACCGCAAACCGTACATAAGGGTCTGTTGATGTCCCATACTGAATGTATGCCCAATTGTCTTGAGTCTTGTTTCGATGTTTTGTCCACCATAGGGTTTTCCAGTCATAGGGTTATAGAAATAGTGACTATAGAAGACTCCGTCTAAACAGATGGGCTGAGTATAGTCACTGACTCTCCAACCACTCTTTTCATAGTCTAGTTTATCTAGAGAAAGCATTCCCTCTAGTTGAGGATTAGCATCTATGGTACGATTGATTCTATCTTCATGATTACCGAGTGTAATATAGCGTTCAGGGTTCCAGATTTTTTGTTTGGTCTTTTTACGTCCTTCATTAAAATCATAAAGAGGTTGATTAAGAACTCTCCAGGCTTCATTAGCCGAGTCAAGGTCGTCTTGATAACGACGTCCTTCCATCTTCTTTTTACCGGCATCCCAGTGTGATAGAGAAGGCATATCTGCATGATCACCAATATGGACTATTTTAATATTTTTATTGTGATACTCTTCAACAATAAACATACCAATCCAATTGAGGTGGTCTGTAGGTACATCAAGCTTGGCTTGTGTATCTGGAATCATAATGTGTGTTACGGGTAAGGCTTCTACTTCGGAAATCGGTTCGGTCACTATATTCCTTAGCTTGGTAGATTATCCCCATCAGCATTGGGGTCATTAGTATTGTCTGGGTCTTCTGCTTGAGCTTTTGTTACTTTCTGATCAGTAAGTGTTGCACTATTTGGGTCTAGTGGTTGACTATACTTAATTGGTTGGCTGTATCTAATCATAGAATTTAATGCCTTTCTAAATGGAAATCAACTTTTTTCTTTAATGCATCTTGCAGAAACTTTTCTGCTTTATTTTTATCTTTGGGTAAAGCACCCTGCCAAGAAATGGCTTGGTTACCTGAAACTTTTATCTGGCCTGAATGTCTGCCACCTTCTCCGATGAGTAGTGCTTCGAACTGTAGTTCACACTTGGGACATTTCCAAATTTGAGTGGTATCAAATGGAAGTTCAATAGAGGTGTCTACGGCATTATACTTATTAAAAGTGACACCCTCAGGCAATTGTAAAGGTTCTGACATACTAGATGGACTTAAATGCCGACATTCCTAGATCTTCGAGATAGTCCTGTACAGTACGTCCATTGGAATCAGCAATGGCATTTAATGCACTAAGTAAAATTCCAGTCAAGCAACTGAATAGTTCAATCGGGTCCGACTCCAATACCATTTCGTAAGCTAGTTCTTCTTGCTCACTAAGTATTGCTGTTAGGATTCCAACAACATTCCTGATGTTTTCTGCGGTGGTATCCATTATCTCTCCCCTAAAGAAGCTTTGAGCTGCCAATCCCACTTTTGATGCATATCAATTCGTTCAGCTATAAAGTTAGCTACACCTTGTTCATTCTCTTTATTGGCAATATCAAAAGTCTTCTTGAGTGTTTCTATTACTCTGGTATTCTTCTCTTTAAGATTACGAGCTAATATTATAGGCTCGGTCTCCGTAGTTACAACTTCAGTGATATTGGCCATCTCGACTAGAGATTTTAGAGAGATGGGCGCACTGTAACCGAGTTTTAAAATGTTTTCAGCAATAGCATCAATGCTCTCGTATACATCAGAATAGATGGCTTCAAAAAGAGCGTGATACTGAGCAAAGTCAGTGCCTTTAACATTCCAGTGTGAAGAATGAGACATATAATAGAAAACAGTAACATCTGATAGAGTTACTTGAAGTGAATGAACTAGAGAATCTTTTGAAGACTCTTCTTGAGGTTCCTCAGCGGCTAGAACCTTAAACCCGTTCCATTGTTCCATTATAGCCAGTTAAGGTCTTCTCCGAAAGATTCATTGACTGAATTCTCTACAAAAGTAGCAGCCAACTTGTTTATACGTCCGGCTTCAATACTTCTAAGAGTGCTACCTTCTTTTTTAGCTCTACGGCAAATCTCTGCATTGTCTACAAAATTGTCGATGATTGCTGCTCGCTTTTCTACATCGAGAATTGGCAGTGTCTTTTGCTCTACATAGAATACAGCAGCTTCACGAGTGTTAATCTGATCACTGAGAAGTTGTGAAGTCTGATCTTCTACCCAAACTTCTGCACCGGCAGTTACAAAATTAATCCAGTCGGCATCTTCAAACTCATCTTCAATTGATCTTGCTGTACGGTATAGAAGTGAGCCATCGTCTTCTCCGAGGTCACTGGTACCGGCACTACTAACACGATAGACACTGGCAACAGTTCCACCTGGAAGACTCTGTAAGTAGTCTTCAGTGTCAAAGTCTACCCATTCACTGGCTACTTTTTCTAGTGCTTCTTTTTCGGCATCTGTAGCAGTAATAATGTTAGTGAACTCATCTAGTTCGGCTTGACTAACATTAGGGTTAGAAGCGGCCATACGTGTAGTTTCGAGTAGTTCTTGTAGTCGGTCTAGTCTATTAAAGATACTGTCCGAGCTGCCATTGAACCACTGGGTATCTGCGGTCACTTTACTGGCTGTTCTTAGGAGATCATTATTGTCCATGTCAGATTCTTTCTCTGTTCTTGTTGTCTATAGGTTAGTGCGAATAAAAATTACAATACAGCTTACATATTTTGATTAAGTGTAGATTCAGAACCATTTTGATTACTGAGTCCTTGGATACCATTTGCATCTACGCCTATACCGGCTCCACCGGCTCCACCACCACCAGGACCAAACTGTCCTATACCTGGATTAGATACTGTAGAGGGTCTAGGGGGTTGATGGGCATCAAGACCGGGGTCAGTTTGTGCAGCCATATTGGCTGCGGGTGCAACTGATTCAAAATTGGTATTACTAGTGTCAAGAGGCATAGCGGTAGAACCACCACCAAACTGTCCTGCTTGTCGAGCTAAAGAGGCAACATGGCTTTTCTTTTGTTTCATGTAGGCCGATTGCTGAGCTTTTTGCATTGCCTTTTTCTTTTGTTCATCATTGCCCTGAGTATAGCCATGGCATACTGCTTTATCTCCGGGTCCCTTGTAGCCTGGAAAACCATCAGCAGTCTGACATTCAGTAACACCAACACCAGTAGCAAATTTAAAGTCTAGAGTCACTGAGGATAGAACCGCTTTACAGCCTATGCACCAAGCGTCTTCTCCAATACTACTGACTCTAACTATTACTTGTCCGTCACAAAGTGGGCAGTTATTCATTAGTTCTCCAAAAACTTTAAGACTACATCAATAGGGAGACCCTTACCGGCAGTTGCACGGTTAGTGCCATCAGTTAGTTCATTAGGGCCACGATCTGCATCTGTTTGCATTATAGGCTTTCTAGGGATATTATTACTATTGGGCTTAATATCAAAAAGCTTTTGTTCAGCACTAACTTGAGCTGGTTGGTGGTAATACTTGGCCTGGTCATATCCATGGAAATAGTCATCACTCAATAGAGCTAGATCTTCATCTAGTGTCTTACCGTCAATTCCATCCATATAACCCTTGTAGTAGAGTTCACTGTCACTAGAGGTTTTTTGAAATAGATCTATATAGTCACTGGTACTGGCCAATACAGTATCTGGCTTTTTAGGGGCTTCTTTGATAATGTCTTCTTGGTTCACTTCGGGTTCCTCTGCTAGGTCTCTGGCCACTAGTGTAAAGTGGTCGATGTTCTTTTTAGGTATGTATTGTCCATCTTCTTCAGTATAGTCTGTAAAACCTTCGGCATCCGGACAGTCCGGAAAACCACAATGGGCTGTGTGTATATGTCTACTGGCCGTTTCTATCATTGTAGATAGACTGCCAATGTTAGGACTACTTAGTCCATCATTTCTTGTCTTTTTAGGTTCTCCTATAAGATCAATAGTGTCTACTCCAGTAGGTGCTGTAACTTCTGTAGCATTTTCATCTTGGTTAAAACGATCTGCAACTACTAGTGAACCAGTAATTACTGTACCCGGTAACCTAAAACCTTCTTCGTCTTCTATCGCTTGACCGTCTTCTTTTGAAAGAGTGTCATTATTAGTAGTAGGCATATTAGCCTGTCTATAACGCTCTTCAAATTTATTCATCTATTGTCCTAGTTCTTAATTATAGTATAAACTATACCCGTGATTACATTTATCTAAAGTCGTCTTCAACAGACTCATCAGAATATGTAGGGTCACCGAACTCATCTTCATTCGACTTACCGGCATCATCGTCATCACCATCATGTTCATGAGCTGTTACCCAAGTGCTAATTTTACTAGCAGCTAGACCTAGTGGAGCTTCCGGCTTATTGCTTTCTCCTGGCATAGCAAACTGACCGTGATTGGTTTTTGCAGCCCAGTCATCGTGTTCACTATTGTGCTTTAGAATTTCTGGTAGAGTTTCTCCTGTACCCATAAATCCTTTATTGCAACCTTGACCTGGAGCACAGATTGACATACCGTGAAAAGTACCGGCTGCACTAGGATCTCCACAAGAACCACAGTTGTCACTATTTTGTGTAGAATTAGAGCAACAGCCTTCTCCAGGAGTACAGTGAGGCATATTATTAAACATACTGTGAGCTTTTTGCCCACAACCACAAATCATACTCTCTAGTTTTTCTACTAGTTGCATTAGTGGGTTGGCTCTCTTAGAGGCCAGTGCTGGCTCTTTTAGAGGAGCCCATTCTGGTGGTACAGTGTCTGGGACTACTGGACCTTTAGGAACTACATAGGGAGTCTGTGTAGTTCCTGCATTACCCGATGGTCCTTGCTGTACAGAAATTGGTATAACTGTACTCGGGACTCGAAATTTAGCATTTTCTGTTTGAGGTGGCATAGGCTTTGTAGCTACAGGTTCAGTTGACTTAGGCTTTGAAATGTTCTCTTTACCGTCATCAGCTCCAAGGTTGCCTTTGCCTTTATTGTATAGAGGGACATGTTGAGCACCCGTTAGGTTGGTCCACTGCTCCAACATATTATTAGTGTGATTGGTAACATCAAGTCCAAGTAGTGCTGTTTTGGCCTCTAGATGTTCTTGTAATACTTCTTCTGTTCTCTTGGGTATAGTCATTATAATTGCTCTATATCTGCTAGTAGTTCAGCCAAACGAAGTTGTCCGTATTGACCTTTGGTTACGATTTCTGGAGCTATAATAGCCCAACTCTCTTGCATATAGCTTAGGAGCCAGTTCCATTCAATGGCTTGTACTTTGCCCCAGGTAATACCATATACATAATCTTTATCATATCCAACAAGTATAATACAGTGTCCACCAAGAATATTATCATCGGCTGGAGTATTGGTCAATGCCCAAGGTTTATGTTCAGCAAATTGTCTTTCACATGGTGCGGGTACTTCTATACCGATATACACTAGACCATAGGCTGCAATAATACTTTTTAGTTCATCATGATCTGCTGGGTCAGTGGGTGCATATGCAGCAACTTTACCGCTAAAGATTTCATTTTGTTGCCAAAATTTAAGTAGGTTGGCCTCTACTGCCCCTACATCTTGTCCATTAGTAAAAGACAAGTAGGCTTTAACCACTTGATCGGTAGTGGGACCTGGTTCAGTGAGCCCTAGAACTTGTGCAATAGCCATTTCAGCATGAGCTATACCGGCAAAAGTACAGTCTCCGTATTTGTCATTACCCAGCATACCCCAGTCAGCAACTGCTGGAACAGCTACACTGTCTGGAGCTTTGGGTAGAGGGTTGTGCTGATAGAATGACAGCATATGTAGTCCTTGAGGACGTTGGGCCGGTAGACGGCCTAGTAAACCAACTTTACGATCGGTCATATTATTTTCCCACATTCTTTCTCGAATATATTTTTCATTCCACTGCATACTAGAATAAGCTAGGTCCCGAAGTTCCAGGCATCCACCCGTTATTCTCTTCTCCACCAACATAGCCGGGAGAATATTTCATTCGTTCATTATTGATACGTCTTTTTTGTGCCGGAAACTGTGCGGGAGTTTCTGATTCTTTGGGTAGTTCAGTGGCTGCAGAAGCTTCATGGGCCTCTCTTAGTTCTCCCCACCAGTTGGCTATTGCATGATCTAAGCCATGTCCACCATTTCGTGCATTATCACGAATTCTATTTTGATTGTCTTGGGAGATTTCGGCTTTGGAAGAGTGCCCATCGGCTCTGTGATATTGATCAAGAGCAGTCAGGTGTTGAGGAGTTATAGATCTCTGAGTAATTTTATCAACCAAGGTACTGATACTATCACCCTTGGCCATAGAGTAGCGTTCATTCCAGTTCATATCTCTATGATGGGCTATACCCGAAAATACATTTATGCTGGGATGTAGTAATCGTCTACACTAGAGACAGATTCAAAGATTCGCTTGTAACCTTTACGTGTCATTAGATCAAATAGTCTAGTTCGATTTTCTTGATGATGATTGTGCTCTACTGTAACTAATCCAAAAGTTCTACTAAAATCATAGGCATTGAGTATTTCGAACTCACTACCTTCAGTGTCCACAGACATATAGTCAATGTGTTTTGGGGCTTCATATTCATCGAGTAAATCACCGAGACTCACGGTTGGGACATAGTAACTACGGATTCCGGTATCCCATGGAAAGAACTCCTTAATCCCGGAATGACCACTTGTAGAACTCTCTTGGAACTCTATCGTACTATTGCTCTCGGTATAGACACATCTACTATCAGTGTAACAAGTTCTATTGTCACGTAATGCCGGTAAATAACTACTCTGAGGTTCAGCCAGTATACCGGTCCAGTTGTATTCTCGTTCCAAAAGTAGAGTGTTGGAGTTTTCTATTCCATCACTGGCTCCAAACTCTACAAAATAACCGTCGGTTTTAAATTCAGTGAGGTACAGAGCCAATATATCTTGTCCAAATTGTGAATGGCGCTCTCTGTGGTTTTTATAGAATTCAAATTCTGCCTGTAATAGACTAGTCTTCGTCATCGTCCATGTCTTCGATTAGACTGTCCAAGTCTACTAAACCTACAACTGGGTAGAGAGTTTCATCGTCTTCTTCTTCGTAACCGATGTCAATCTGTAGTCCAAAATATTCTGCAAGTATATTGGCAAAATCAAAGACATCGATGTCCTGCTCAAAACGTATGTGATACCCGTCGGAAGTGCCACCATCGGTTAATATGATTTTATAGGTTTTAGGAGTTTTTTTACCTAAAAACAATGATTTATTACTAAAATTCTTGGAAAACTCCTGAAAATTAAACTTTTTTGCCTGATTTTCATTATTTTTAGGTAATTTTTCACGAATTTCTTCGATTTCTTCCTTATAGGATGCCTTTATATTTGGGTCATTTTTAAGGGATTTTTTACAGGTACAATCGTTACAATTACAATCTTCAGGCATCTACTTATCTCCTGTTAGAGTTTCTTAAGTTTTATTATATATGTAGCCCGTGATAAAAAATCAACCCGTTATTTTTATCTGGGGCCACCGTCACTAATTTTGGGAGTAGGAGTAACTTCGTCATTGGTCTCATAGTCTTTGAAGCCTTTAGGCGGAACCATAGTTGGAGTAGGCTTGCCCTTAGCAACTTCATCACGTACAGTTTCGGCCAGACGCTTGCCACCTAGTTGGTGACTTGTATACTTCTCGTGTGGGTGATCTCCAAAGTATTTGGGTCCGATCTCTCGAAGTATAGGGTCACTGCTATTGTGCATTTCAGCGTGAGCACTACGATCTGTTACTGTTCGTAGTCCCTCTTGACCTTCTCTTAATGCACAGTGTTGACATTGACAGAAATGAGGGTCAAAAGTGTCTAGTTCACTGGCTACATCACGGTCATGATAGTGCCAGGGTCTAAACTGACTTCTAATGCCTTTGATTACAGTTTTAAGGTTGGTGTCCAATCTCCAGGGTTTATTGTCATCTAGTCCTTGCCAGCTCTCTACTCGAGAGACACTACGACCGGTAGCGGGATCTGTTTGCATACTGCGATTGGCTATTCCGTGTACTTTGGCATGTACCGCTTCTCGAGCCTGGGAGAGACGTGAGTGTATATTGCCCACTCCACGAGTCAAGGCTGTTTGATGAGCTAGAGTTCTAAGAGCCACTGCTTTACCGAGCTGTGACATAGGATTACTTCCCTTTACTCCACGAGCGGTTTCTGTCGGATTACCGAGTTCGGTTCCGCCTTCTGGTTTGGAAAAAGGATTACTGAGTAGTTCGTGTAGACTAAAGTGATTGCGTCCACTGTACATACCGGGAGCTTCAAATCCACGAGTGCCACCGGGGGCTTGAAAACGAATGGAAGCATACTCGCTCAATCTCTTGCCAATGAGTCGTGGGTCGCATGTACGTCTAGTACCCGGCATCCATTCTCCGGTTTTGGGATGCTGTCTAAGTCCCAGTTTGCTTATGGCCTCTTCACTGGGCTCTTGTCCGGCTTCTGCAGCACTCTGTAGATAGTGTCTTCCAGCACGACGCACTTGCCAAGCGTTAAAGTTTTCCGGACGATCTCGCAATAGACGAAAGTCACTGTTGCCTTGTTGAGTATTGCCGCCTGCAACATTGGGACTCTCAATGCTCTTGCCCGTAGTCCAACGAGGAGCCTTGCGAACGCCCGTAGAGGCATCGTCAGTTTGTACACTCGGGGTCGATGTGGGTTCGGGCGCGGACTGTACCTCTTGCATCATCTGGCTCAGTGGCTTACCGCCGGGTCCTATGATCTCGCCGGCTATTCGACTATTAAACATACTGTCTCCGTTCTTGTTGTTCCGGTGCTGCATTAAAAAGGGGCCCCGCGCGTAGTTTCGGCATTTTTATTTTGCTTAGCTCGAGTCTTCCCCGAAAATCGGGAAAACAGACGTGACCATGTACGGGGTCTGTAGGCCGCCTACTGCCGGCGGCGTGCGCTGTAAATACACACGTACAAGTCCCGTACATACTCGTGTAGTCTAGGGCCGAGAGTACATTAGAGACACCCCACGCAGGATTCCGAGATCCCGCTCGCACGTTTTTTTGAGACCCCGTGTCGTCCCTCTCGTGCCCACTGTATAGGTACTACAAGTACCCGCCGCCCACATGAGACATGTAGAACCCGTTGTCCACGGAATTGGTGCTCCCGCTCGTGGTTTTAGAAAGCTTACATTGGCAGATACAACTGTCGATTGGAGAGGTTATGAACTTCTCTCAGACATCCCATGAAAGGGGATAACAATGAAGCGAGACATCAATACATCAGTGCAGTTGCGTGCTGGATCTTGTGGTATGGAGGTAGCAGAGCAACTAACTAAGGTTGATGCAGTACCATGTGTGGGCCTTGGTGCCTACTGGCTGGACTCCAGGACTCAGTTCCAGGACCACGAGGTAGTCATTAGGGACATTGTAAGGTCACCCAAAGGCAAAGTCAACAACTATCTGTTGAGTTTCCGTGCAGTTGACCCCTACACCGCACAACCCGTTGGTGGCTGGATTGAGGCCAAGAGCAAGTACACTTGGAACCAACTCAACGGTCACTTTTACACCATGGCCTCGTTTGTGGCCTTGGTTGAACGCATCAATGAACGGACAGTTGAAAACTTGATAAAGTGATCAACTAGGCAATTGGTCGGGGTGGTGGTTGTTCGCGCAACCATCATCCACTATGTTCTGGTACAAAGCCAGGCAGAAGGTAGCCCATGCCTCCCATGGGCACAACAACAAGGGAGATAACCGTGTCAATTGCTATTGATGGCGTTATTTACAAGGCAGCTGGAAGCCAGACGATTGCTCGTCAGGCCAACCAGAAGGGCATCAACTTGACCGCTGAGTTGGAGACAGCCACAGTCAGTAACCTGGTAACAGGTGAACTGTACTATTGGTTTGACTACAGCACACAGCGTGAGTTGAAGGCGCTTCAGTCAGACGAGACATACACTGATGGTGGTGTCTCTGTCCCTGAAGTATTCCAGTTGGCAGGCCAGCCGGCTGCACGCAAGAAGAGCATCATTGTGCCTCTTAACTTTGCACGTGTCAATGTTGCAGATGGATCACTAACATGGTTCACCAATGACGATGGCACACTCAAGGTGTACGAGCGCACAGTGAAGCTCATTGCTGACCGTGCACGTGATTACTTCCGGAGCATTGCTGTTCTGCAGCGTGTGCTTGACACGGAAGTGGTGGACTCTGACAGTGGTTTGTCAGGTACATATGTCATGTTCGACACTGCCATGGGTACAGTGGGATCAATCACTGACGCTGAAGCAGAAGTCAGCACAAAGTAGTACAAAGCCATGGGACGTTGTCATGACGTCTCATGGCCCTGGGACAGTGTGTGTGTTGCGGTGTGTTCGACACGCGGGCACATGTGTCATATTGTATGGAGACAATGGTAAGCATTGCACTATACAAGCGTACATGTATTCATATGGACACTGTACAAACAGCAACCGTACACTGTACAGACAACAACCGTACAGACACACGTGTATCCATGGTACAATATTCCAATGTGGCCATGTGTATGCGACACCATGATCAGTGGGTTCACTTCACCCTTTCGTGAGCTCATTCATCCGTTTCGCATACACATGAGCATGCTGGGAAGCATCTGTTTGCAGTACAATCAAACAATAACAAGGGAGCAAATATGATACAAACATTGGTCAAGAGCCATTGTCAACATTGGACATGTGGTGGGCTAGAAGATGGGAATCCATTCCATTCACTCACTGCAGAACGTCATGTACATTTGTATCTCAATGCTGAGGTAGATGCCATGTTTGGTCTCTACACAGTGGAGAGTGGTACATTTGGCAATGAGTCTCAACCATGGAACATAAGCAATGGGATATTTGTGCCCTCCATAGTTCAGGCCCAGAACTTGTTCTTTTCAGCGGTCAAGATGTTGAGTGACAGCCGCAAGAGCAGTGTCAATGTCCATAACTTGGAGTGGTGCAAGACCCAAGAATATTTACAGTTGCTGAATGCAACCATTGATTTACAGATGGCCATTCAAGCGTACAGACTGTAGGTCAATATGTTTACATGGATCAATAAAAAGATAACATTGCGCCGCATTAGTATGGTGGATGAAATCGAAGAACAAATCATTCTCAACTTGGGACGCAATGTTAAGATTGCTGAGCTCAAGCGTATAAATGATGCCTTTGAGCTGATCAGACAGGAACTATTGTTCTCGATCAGTTGAAAGATGCAACCATTGAAGGTTGCATGGGATACATATGTAATTGATCTAATCAATGTCCCCCCAGGACACATATGTATCCCATGGGATCTTCAAAAATCCCAAACAAACAAGAAGGAGCACCATGGATGCACTGCGAAAAATGTGTATTTGTGCTCTATTGACAATTGGTATACTAGTTCCATCTGTTGCGGGAGCAACTGACAAATGGAAAGTTCAAAATGGACATGTATATCAAGTTCAGACAGTGACTAAGTCCAACTTACACTGGTATAGTAACATTATGCCAACAGTGGTTAAGAATGAATCACATGCTCTGATGCAATGGAACACAACTAGCACAGATGTAACAGCCACGTGGCCTGATGCAACTGACCCTACAAGAAAGTTACCAATAAAAGCACAAGTAACATTTGCTTGTATTAGGTATCATGAAAGTAGAAATCATCTGACCAGTGTTGAGATACACTCTTATGCCGGTGGATGGTATCAGTTTATTCCATATATATGGAATTTTGCAAGAGGACACATACCTGGGCTACCAGCAAAACCCCAAATGGCTACAGCACATCAACAATCTGCTGTGGCTGTCTGGTATTACCAACGCAATCATGGTTTTTACCCAGAATGGGGTGGAGACATGAAAGTTTGTGGCTAATGGAGGTGGTATGGAGTCAAATCCATACCATCTACTATGCAGAAATGCATAATAACAAGGAGAATGTATGAGTGACATGAATACACTAACCTGGTTTAGTGAGAGATGGTATGGTGAACCCAAATACAGATCTACAAGGTATACAAATGCCAAAGTGGATCTTGGTTTTACCATACAAGAAGATGTCAAGGGTGATGTCTTTTTACAAATTAGATCAGTGAGGACAGGTAAAAAGAATGCTGACTGGGAAGTTGGTATTTTTAAATGTCTCAATGAAACTATGTCTTCTGCTAAAAAAGCCATTAAAAAAGCATGGGTGACTATGCAGAATTCTAGTGAAGATGAGATGAAATCATTCAATACCTTTTGGGATACATTGGTATCATATGGGTGGCTTCCAGCAATGGAGATGCCTTGCCATCATGGTATGATGTCAGTTTGTTTTTGTGGTAGAAAGGCAATTGCTTCATGGGCCACTACTCGTAGTACAATTCATCATACTACATTGAAGACAGTGTTGGAAGTTGAAGAAGAAAACAAGCTTGAACCATTGATCTTTGCATGGCCTGAGTGATAAAGGATGGTATGGAGTCAAATTCATACCATCCACTATGTACTTGACAGTACAGAAGGTGATCATTGCCTACCAATGATAAATAACAAGGGAGATTAGTGTGAAAACTAACACTTCAATCCAATCAGCAACCGAACAGATTGACAAGGCACGTAACAAGGCCAGTCGAGTGCTTGGGGTGAAAGTTTCACGAGTGCAATTTCTGCACTTGGTGGACATTATCACTGGAGAATCTGTAGAGCCAACTGTAAAATCAGTTGAATCTCAGAGTTCAGGCACTGTTCAGGTTAAGAAGACACGTGCCAAGTACCCAACATTTGCTCGCCAACAGTGGGATGCAATGTTTGACTGGAATGTGTTAATGAATGGAGCAGTACACCAAATTGACTTGACTACTATTCCCAACACCAACTGGAACCGTTTTGTCCAGAAGTCATGGGGTATGGGTAAAAAGAATGGTCTTAAGGCAATTACACGCAAGACAGGTGCCAAGTCAGGCACAATTCAATATGTATTGCGTGAAGCACAGTAGTAAGTTGTAGTGTAGTAAGGTCAGTGGGGAGTCATGTCCCCATTGACCACGATGGAATTAATCGATCCATTGAAGTACAGTAGATTAATAACAAGGGAGATAACATGAGCGAGACAAGCTACATGGGTATGCCAATTCCAAAGTGCTATCAAACACTCAATAAGGTGTTTGAGGCTGGACTAGACCGTGTGATTCTATATGGTCCTCCAGGCACAGGCAAGACATATGCTGGACTCACTAGCCATATTGGTGAGAGTCAATCATTCCGTCTTGTTTGCACTGAAGACATGACTTCTGCCGAAGTATCAGGTGCTTTTATGCCTAGTGCTGATGGTGGGTTTCATTGGATGGATGGCTTAGCCACTAAAGCATGGCGAACTGGTGGACGTTTGGTAATTGATGAGATTGACAAGGCAAGTGGAGATGTTTTTGCTCTACTATTGTCTTTCACTGACTCGATTGCTAGTGCTTCCCTGGACTTGCCTACTGGTGAAAGGATTGTTCCTGCACCTGGCTTCAGTGTGATTATGACATCTAACATTGAACACCCTGATGAGCTTCCAGTTGCTCTTCGTGACCGATTTCCAGTTGCACTTAAGATTGATTCTGCACATCCTGCAGCATTAGTCCAATTGCCTGAGGAATTGCGTATGGTTGCTGCTACTATTGTAGCAAGTAAGCCTGGACGACGTGCTAGTTTGCGTGCTTTTTATGCATTCCAGCAATTGCGTCAAGTCATGGATGTGATGGAGGCAGCAGAGCAAATCTTTGGACCTAACTTGGCTTCCAGCATTGTTGATGCTGTGAAGATAGGTACAATGTCTATTGAAGTAACTCTGTAGTCATGAGTATGTCTACTAATGATCGGAAGGACTCACCACCTTTACCAGAGGTAGTGGTGTCCTTCCGACAGGACATATCAGACCCTATTGATTGGGATGTTCGCAATACTCCAAGTTCATCTATGGGTGTTAACACTGACTTACTCAAAGGTCAAATGACGGTTCCGTTTTTTGATGATGAAGTTAGTCGGTTTGTTCGTGCACGAGAATTAACCAAGGCACGAATTACACCTATTGATACTAGAATATATGATGCTGTATGTTCTAGTTCCAGAGATGTTAAGCCACATGTGTTGGCTGCTGCTGAGAACTTGAGAATATCTAGTGTGACTACTAAACTTGAATATGATAACATTGCTCTTGTTAAGGGCAGTGAAAAGAATTTGGGTATGCAGTTAGCACAAGCGGGTACACCTGAAGCATGGGAGTTTGCTTTAGTGACTGCAATTGAGTTGATAGGCTCCAAAGCCTTTGACTCTTTTGCATCTGGTATTCGGAGTGTAAAACCCGAATGGTCCAAGTCACTAAGGGGTATGGTAAAACATGTGAAGCCTCATCTAGAAATTGCATTGACTGTACTTAGTGATACTGCACCCAGTCTTTATGACTTTAAAGGTGAACATATTAACTATCCAAGAGGTTTTAATACATCTATGAGATTAGCACAGATATTAGATCATTGGAGTGGTTATGGGCCAATGGTTCCAGATGATGTTGCTGAAGTAGTTCGTGAAGAAATGTTTGAAAAGGCCATGAGTTCTGATGGTGATTCTGATGATGATGGTGATGATGATGGTGATGATGCCCAAGGTGAATCTGCCTCAGGCAAAACCAAGCCTTTTGGTGAAGGTACACCTGACTACAAACTATCTGTTAAGAATGTACCTGATGACTTTGAGTTTGATACTGGTGCTGCAGGACAATTTGCTGATTTACGTATTGATGATACTATGCCCTTGATCCAAGAGGTCAGTGGCTATCTACATCGACGTAAGTCAGCAATGACTACTGGGCGTAGAGTATTGTACCCAAGCCGTTTGCTTACTGACCCTCAAAAGAGAATTTTTGGTAGCAAAGTGAGAGTGAAAGGTGGTATTGTAGTTGTTGATATCTCTGGATCTATGAGCTTGACTAATGAAAATATTGAGGACATTTTGACATCAGCACCTGCTGCTGTTATCTTGGCCTATTCTCAGAGAGAGTTAGATCAACCCAATGCTTGGATTTTGGCGTCTCGTGGACGTCGTGTAGATCCCAAGCATATTGGAGATATTGGTAGAGCAGGCAATGGTGTTGACGGACCTGCCTTAACATGGGCTATTCGCAAGCGTAAGCATGGTGAACCCATCATCTGGATTAGTGACGGAATGGTTACTAGTTCAAGTGATGGTTGGTCTGACGAGTTGTTCCTTGATTGTGTTAAGTTAGTCAAGAAGCACAAGATCATCTGCTATGCAGATACACCTACTGCAGTTAAGGCATTCAAGCGTGGTGTTCATAGGAGCAATCCTCCTCACATCATTCGTGAAGCTTTAATTACAGGCAAGAGTCCACGCTAGACTCAACCCCAGGTTGCCGTCATTGGTGACCTGGGGACTATGTAGTTAATACATAACCCAAGTTGCTATGGGTTGTAACCACTTGTATATGAGTGCTCAAACATATACCCAATAGCCAGTATGAGGACAACAATCTGGCCTACCATGGATAACTGTAGTAAACGAATCCACTATGTCCATGATGGTAAGGCACACTAAGAACCCATCAAAACTCATCATATGGGGAAGCATATGGGAGAAATTTCCAATCTCTGAGTGGAACTACCTGTTAGTGTAAGTTGTAGGTCAACTATCTATCTGTGGGTGTATTGACTCGTAACCCTCCATCCTGAGTTGATGATAACTACTCATCCCATAATGAGGTCAAACTTATTATGGGACCTATGTGGCTAATAAGCCCACATACCCATGTCATGAGGGTAACATGGCTATCTTGTAAGTGGGTGTATAGGAACTTTCACAGGATAATGGTCACTGTTAGCCTAACCCATTCAAGAGACAACTTGTAAAACAATCCAGTGTATTGGGAAAGCATACACAAACTAAGTCCTGGGTATGACTGAAACTACCCACTTAAACAACAATACAAGGGAGGGCATATGCCTGAATTTGACTTTAAACTAGATGATGAAACCAAAATCAGAGCTGAGTTTGGTGACTTTATCATGTCTATACATGAATGGGCTAGTCATACTGCAGAAGTAACTGTAGGATTTCTTGCACTTTCAGAAGGATGGGAAGAGTTTCCAGGTGATGATGGAGATCGTAAGACATTTATCAAGTTTGGAACTCATGCTTTAATGCAGCAAATGAATGAATTAGTGGATATTTTCCAGAAAGCTCACACTGCACTCTTTGGGGAACCATTAGAGCACAAGTGTGATGATCCAGATCACGATCACTAATCAAACCTCAGGTGGGTTCATTGCCTGCCTGGGGTGCTCCCGAAAGGGAAATTAAAACAAACAAGGGAGTAAATATGAAAGACAAGTTACCTGACCTACGTCAACTGTCTACTTATGAAGAAGCATTAGATCACATCTTCAAGTGCCATGGTGAAGAGGGCAAGAAAATTGCAACTGATGAAAATCAAGCACCATTTATGTGGCATGAGATAGTTGGACATGGTCCTGATAATGACTCAGATCATGATCACTATGGAAATGCTATGGGTAATATATCAGAAATGATGGAACTGGTGAACAAAATTATTGAAGACCCAGAATTCCGTGCAAAATTTGAAGCCCAATTGAGTAGTGAAGAGGCACTTGAGGCCAAGAAACGTATTGATGAAAAGACACGATCTTTGCTTGAAGGTGACAAATGATTATAGTCAAAGGTGTTCTATCTGAAAAACATTGGATAGATGTCTCATACTTTAATGATGAGTATTTGACTGTTAACTGCAAATGTAATGGTTGTGAAGTAAGTGAATCCTATCTTGTAGAACAAAGTCTATTTGACAAATGGGCTAAGGGTGCACTGCTTCAAGATGTCTTCCCATTACTAACTCCAGGGCAAAGAGAGATGTTAATCTCAGGTACCTGTGATGCATGTTGGGATAAAAAATGGGCTGACTTAGATTAGTCCAAACTCCAGTTGAATTCAAATTTCTTCTGGAGTGCTCCTCAGAAATGAGGTATAATAAGTAATAACCAATAACAAGGGAGTAAGTATGGATGAAGTAAAAGTAACAACTGAAAGTCTTAAAAAGTTACTTGATGATGCCTATGCAATGTACATAAAAGCATCTGAGAGTTATCTTGAGACTTTGAAGTTAGCAAGTCAAAAAGCTGCTACTTTTGAACAAGTAAAAGTCATCTGGGAGCGAACTACAAAGCTATGCCAAGACTTTATTGACTTACAGGAAGGAGAGTAGTGCCAACTATTGTTCAAGATGATGATAACCGCAGCCGTGAAGATTTGATAGAAGAAATTCATAGCCTTAGATATGAAATGATTATGATGTCTGAGGAGAATAGTATTCTTTTTAACAAATTGAAGGCCATCCGTTCCATCCTTGAAATAAGTTAAGATGGAGCAATTGGGAACTATCCTAAGTGACTACATGATGAACCTTAAGAACAAGGTTTTAAGGTTTGTTGACGGTGAACCACAAGTATGCCCGTCATGCGGTGGATATATAAGACAGGATGAAGAGATAACTGCCAACAGTAAGTATGAAAAGGCAGTTCATCTTCGTTGTGCCTATTGGAAGTAATGTAGTAAACCTCACATAGAGTCAAGTTTATGTGAGGTGCTCTCGGAAGAGATAAACAATTAAGGAGCAATATGAGTAAGCAAGATTATGGTACAGTGTTAGGTGCTGACATTCTCAAAAGTTTGGCCTATAAGGACATAACTGAAGTGAAGGTTGGTGACTTTGTTACCTTTATTGATGCTCGTCATCTTGGATTGCAGAAAGGCACAACTCGATACCACTATCGTGGAGAAGTAATTGAGATTAATGCCCTTAGTGCAACTCCAGTTAAGGCCAGACTACAAAAGTTTGACCCTGTTACTGGAGACAAGTTTGATGATAGTTTCACAGAAGAGTCATTTGCAGTCAATAGATGGGCTCCATATGAAACAGTTATTCGTGCATTCCGGACAACCCTTGCGGTTGCTGGAGCAATACACGAATCAGAGGAGTAATCCTCAATCCTGGTAATGGTTTGATGTTCTATTACCAGGAACTAGCCTCCCTTGGTGAACTCCTGGGCAAGAGTGTAAACTACCCACTCAACAAGTAAGGAGAAAGTAATGAATAAGACAGGATTAAACTTGGAAATTATTGGCAAAGATGGTAATGCTTTTAACATCTTGGCTATTGCTTCTAAAACTCTCAAACGAAATGGGATGTCATCTTTAGTTGATGAATTTATAACTGAAGCAACTAGTGGTGACTATGATCATTTGTTAATGACTTGTATGGAATGGTTTAATGTAACTGGTGATGAAGAAATTGAAATAGATGACTTCGAAGTGGATCTAGATGCACAAGAACTATTATTATGTGAAGTATGTGGAGATTCTACAGACGGAACTGGTATTCTATGTGATGATTGTTTCGATAGTGAGATGAGTGAATAGTAAGGGAGAATAGTATGGCCAAGACAAAAAAGATGATGCATCCAGAGTATCATGGTACATTTAATGGTTATAGTAACTATGGTTGTAGATGTGATCTTTGTAAACTTGCTGGTAGGGAATCTAATAAGATTCAAAAGGCCAAGAGAATAGCCAGACCCAAAGACGGAACTGAATGGTATCATGGTACAGTCAATGGTTATCGTAATTGGGGTTGTCGTTGTGAGCCTTGTCATGAGGCATTTAAAATTGATCAACGAAAAGTTGCTGCTAGAAATAGAAAACGTCAAGGCTTTTTGACTCGTGAAGAAAAAAGACAAGTACAACTTGATATACAAAATAAAGTTACACTAAGTGACTCCCATGGGACAGAATTGGGTATCCAAATGGGATGTAAGTGTAAGTTGTGTACTAACAAAAAAGCATCCATGAAAAGAATAGTAAGACTGAATACTCCCAAAACTGGACTTGAACCATGGCATGGTACACAAGTTGGTTATCAAGGTTGGGGTTGTCGTTGTGAAAGATGCTACAAAGCCAATAGCCACTATCGTAAGATACAATATGCGAATGGTGGTAATGGGGCTCATAAGTATAGACACAAAGACAAATAACTTCTTGTGGGCTCAATACCCACTTGAAGTGCTACTCTGGGAAGAGTTAAAATATACATAACAAGTAAGGAGAAATATGAAATATAGATTGGTTGACTATACTAGCTGTCGAGGTGACTTTA
>Ga0208381_1000007_pt1 | contig 119263 bp, 91 predicted proteins | sample CryBogCBE13Jul09_FD_184572 | JGI IMG/M metagenome (GOLD analysis project Ga0208381, IMG submission 184572) | Freshwater microbial communities from Crystal Bog, Wisconsin, USA - CBE13Jul09 (SPAdes) (version 2) | ecosystem: Environmental > Aquatic > Freshwater > Lake | place: Crystal Bog...
AAAAATACTTTAATACAATTCACAGGAACAATCAGAACTAACCATGGCATATGCAGATACGATAGCGAAGGGAATCCGCATTTATACTTTTTCTATGGCAAAGGACAATTAGGTTATCAGCAATGGACCGGTAAAACGTGGACAAAAGTAGCAACAGTTACCCAAAATGGAGAACGTAGTTCAGGTGATATAATTGTCGATTCACCTACCTCAACAAGACTTATACTGCTTTCCACTAATAACAATAATGCAGAGGTTGGTTGGTGGAAAACAATAGACAGTGGAAATACCTGGAAAAAAGAGGCGGTTATTTATAAATCTTCACCAGGCTCGAGTGATGGAATTGAAATTGGAAGCTTAGTGCACAATTATACGGATGAAAATTTAATTGTAATATCAGAACGTGTATCAAAAAATAATTTATTTAGAAAAATGATATTACTTGGAGCAAATGGGCCTGTTAAGCGACCTCTAAGTGAAGCCTCTCAAATTAATGATATACTTAAAGAAATTGGTGAATCTTCTAAAGACGCATGGAGTGGTAAAAGTAAAATTAAAGAAAAACAGGCTAAGATAAAAGTAGATAACCCAGAGCCTGAGTAATTCTAATAAATTTTATTTTTACGCGCATTTTCTCTGGTACCTATAACTTATTTACGCTTTGAAATACCTAATACACTATAAGTTGGTTTTATTACCTGCAAATCCTGACAAGCAACACGCTTAACCTGAGCATCTTCAACCTCTAGCCATGGTCGTATGTCCCTAACATAACAACCAAACGATACTTGTTCTAAAATTATATCTTTAGAGTGACGTACATATAAGCCGTACGCCGGAACAACTCCAAACATATTACATTGAGGATATTCTTTTACTTTTTCCTGGGGTGAATGCGTTGCTTTACTAAAGCCACCAGGCATCTCGATATAACAATTTTTAATATGAATATTCTTAACTAACGCATAAGGAATTCCCGTTATTGTACACATTGAAGGAGACGTTAAGGTTGGGGCATTATTATCATCAGCATAATTGGTTTTATAAGCCCTCATATTTTCAATAGTCACATTAGTGAGTGATCCCACGTTTCCACTTCTATTTGCTAAACGTATGAATAGTGGATCATGAGATCTATAAATGTCCAAATCGCGAACGATAACATTGCTTACATTTGAACCATCAACGGATTCAATACATAAACCCCCATATTTTGCATACGTTACAAGATTATTTATAATTCTAACATCTGTTACTGGCCCCTTGGTAGCTGTTCCAAGTTTAATAGCATTTGCTCTGTAAGAATGAACGCGGTTGTTTTCAACCAGTACATTTTTTAGCCCACGCAGATCATGGCTTTTGAGACAAATACAGTCGTCTTCTGAACTTATATCACAGTTACGGATAATGACATTATATGAATCACAAATATCCATACCATCCAAATTCGGACAATCTGGCGGAGCGTCGACTATAACATGATCGATGACAAGATTTTCACAGTCACTATAAGTCTGTGTCCACATACAGGGTCTACGAAAGGTTACATTTCGTATTGAGACATTTTTACTGTTAAATACACGAATCAACGATGGCCGCAGTCTTTCTGTTCCGCCTTTTCTCAATTCAGTCGGCATATCCATTAACTTACACCGTCCATCAATAACACCTTCTCCATCTATCTTTAAATCGTCTGCTTGATATGCGTATAGTAGACTACGACTCAGAAAATGACCTTTAAGACTGTCGGCTAAAAGAACAGGAAAGTCAGCTAATTTAGTGCTACCCAGTAACGTTGCGCCTTTTTCTAAGAAAAATGTCATGTGACCGCGTAATGTAAGCGGTTTAGATACATAATTTCCTGGAGATAAAACTACACTGCCCCCTGTTCCTGCGCAGGCATCGATAGCCTTTTGTATTGCAGCAGTATCAAGAGTTACCCCATCACCTGTAGCTCCGAAGTTACGTGGATCAAAAATTGGAGAGGGAGGCAACCCTACCTGAGCCGGCATGATAACGACATGACTAGATGGCTGTGAATAGCCAATCTCTGACGCGCTAGCAAACCACCCATCAAAAGATAAATTCGCTATAGCTAAACCGAAAAAGAAAAACCATTTTTTTTGAAAATTCTTCATGGGGTAAATTAACGTTAAAGTCACCGTATCTTAATTTTACTATTTAAAAATAGCCCTCAAGGTTTACGTAATCTAAATCAATTCATGTGTGAAATATGCTCTAATGTCACAAGGCCGACTCAAAGTAATAATGACCGGCGGTAATATGTTGAATTTCTTTAGGTAGTACGATTTCAGCCTCTGTTTCTTTAGGAATTGTCACTTCGATAAGTATTTTTTGGTTCTGTAACTTCCAAGATACTTCTACATTTCCCTGTGGTGTAGGAACCTTGCCTTTTGCCCAAGTTAAATCACATACCTGTGGACGTATAACTAGAGACTTAAATCCTGGTGTAGTAGGCTCAACACCTAAAATGCGTTGAGACATTTGAACCAGTGGCGTTGAACACCATCCATGACTCAAATCTCCACTATTCCACATTTCACGAAAAGACTGTGTATCTGGCACAATATTCCAGCGTCGCATTTGTGCGGTGCCGTATTTATTAAATAACCCTGCATGATCAATAGATTGAAACACCCAGTGCATAAACCAAGGTTGTGTATTCAGCGGTTTTTCAGCCAATATGTTTTCAACAATAGCGCTCTGTTTATCTTGAGGAGCAAGATCATAAAGCACTGCTAGTAAGTTTACGTGAGGACTATATGTCTCAATATCCTTGTCGGCAGGCATCCATCGACCTGATTTTATCGACGATTGAAAAGGCTTCCCATCGCGGAACAGTTTTTTCTCAGGGACCCAAAGCTCACAGTTAAAGGAATGAGCAATTTCAGATCTAAGCTTATTGTATTTCTTAATACGCTCATAATCTCCTTCGATTAAAGCTATGCGTGAACCCATGTCCAAACCGTGATAATACAAAGCAGTGAGATACCCTTGGCCAATAACTGCAGGAGGATGATGACAATTATAGCCACCGATCGTAACCCAATCCATGAACATATAGTTTGGAGCTTCTGATATAAGACCATTTTTACCCCGCCAGGATGCATACGTATCTAGTAGTTCGTGGACATAGGGCGCCATTTCAATAACAAGCGACTTATCCCCTGTGTAGTCATAATAATCCATAAGCATTTGCACCCATCCAAGTGAATAGCTCGTATGAAAGTTATGGTAATTTTCGTTTTTTAAAATCCATGCGAACTTACGCACGTCCTGTCGCGTAAGCCATGGCAAAGCAAAAGCATAGTAGTTTACCATAGACTCTATGAGATAATCACCTGGATCACTAATCGGCTCTTGATGATTAGGTGAATCGAGATGATGCGATTGTAAATTTATCTGCACGGCCCATCGAGACACATCCCAGATCTGATTTAATCGCTCATCACTACATTTAAAATCTCCGATATATTCTACAGGCTGCGAAGTAAAAATAGCTCCTGCTTTTTCTATTTTTAATGGCTCAATTACATTACTTAATTCTACCGTATATGCTGGTGCTATTTCATCCATGAAGGGTAGCTCTAGAATTTCATGTCCACCACGGAGCTTGAAGGAATAACTGTGATGAGCCTGTATTTTTAAAGTTGCACCAGCTCCACCTTCTACTGAAACGATAGGATAAGCACTAAGTACACGGTCAAATACTACCTTAAAGTGACCATTCTTATCGTAGACTCCATTATACGGTAATCCTTCAATATATCGAACAGGATATTGAACCTCCATAAGTGGCGGAATTTCACTAGGGATAAGCGGCTCCCACACATCTTTAATCAAATCTGCTGAAATCCAATTTTTGTCGTCAAAATAAGGTTCCATCCAGCCAACCGGCTCACGAGTAAGATCACAACTTTTATCACTTAAAAATTGCCCCCCAGGAAACGCTCGCCAACTTTTGTCAGAACCAATCGTCTTCTTATTACCCTTAATATCGACGATTTCTGCTTCAAATAAAAATCCGGGTTGGCCTCGTGAAACAGTAAACGTTATTGGCCACTGTTGAAAAACTACCGCAGATATTACATTAATACCTTTCTTAAAATAAGGCGTTAAATCACGTTGATCATAAAACCAACGCTCCGTGCTACCTCCAGTATAATCTCGTCCAATATCCGCAGGGCCTCGTGCAACAAGCTTACCATTTATATACAATAGGAATTTTGTATCTGCAGTTACCCATACTTTTACATTCTGTATCTTTTCATCTAAAATCACCTTCTTGCGAAACATGACAGTCCGTGGCGAAGGAGTTTGATTAATCCAAATCCAGCTGGCATTCCATGATTTCAAGTTAGCATTATTAGTAAAACGGTAGTCGATCGACTGCACACCACTAACATCTAATCGTACCTTCATACCCACATTTTCGATTGGTGCATTAGCCTGAAGCTCTGCCGCAACCCATAGTGAGCCTATAGCATACATGACTGTGATAACTAATTTTATAATCTTCATATAATTATCATAAATTTCATTTCTAACCCTATTGTTTTATCCAGCTGGGATTAATACAGATCCTTAATTGTGTTGAACTAGTTATTTTTTATTAATCCTGCCTGCTCCAGTACCGTTAACGCTTGTCTGGCTCCTGTATGATTTTGATCTATTCGCAACGTTTCCTCAAATTGATCCATTGCAGCCGCACGCTGACCAAGTTGCATAAATAATCGTCCAAGCGTATATCGAATTTCCGCATCATTTGGCTGTAAAATTACAGCTCGTTTTACGTGATACAGTGCGGCATCGATCTTGTCTTGCATACCCAGTACCAAACCCCATTTAAGCTCTGCTTCCGCCAAGTTAGGTTGTAGTTTGAGTGCTTGTTCAAACTGTTCTACAGCCAAATCAAAATGCCCTTGGTTAGCTAAAGCCCATCCTAAATTCAAACGAGGAAGTACCCATTTCGAATCGAGCTCTATAGATCGCTCAAAAGCCGAAATGCCTTTTTCTGAACGACCTAGTCCCATAAAGGATACTCCTAAACTATTATATGCAGCTGCAAAGTTGGGCTGTAATTGAACTGCTTTCTCAAGAAGTGGAAACGCTTCAGCCGATCTCCCTAGTTTGTTTAGTACATTCCCTAAACTATTGAGTGTTTCTACAAAATCAGGTTTTTGCGCCAAGGCCTTCTTTAGATAGGACAAACTTTTCTCCGTCTCACCTTCTTCATCGAGCACAATACCCAAGTTAAGATTAGCAACCCAACTATCTGGGTTTTTCTCTAGTGTTGTCTCATAGAGACTATGTAAATTTCGGTACATACCGCATTGGTGCCAACTAAGCCAAGCAAGCGTAGCAATCACTATAGTTAAGCAACCAAACTTGACCCACCTAGCCCAAGACAAACACGTAAAGCCATGCCAAGTACTTGCTGCTATTAATGCAATCATCCATAGACTCGCTTGATACTGAAAGTGATCCGCTACATAAGAAAAAATAAATGGATATACATTGATAAATCCTAGCGCAGGAAAAAGTGTACCACAGAAAAGTAGAATCGCAGCAAGTAAGGAACGGTTAGATTTATACTTTAAGGTGACCACTAAAACTAACCCAGCGAGTGTAGCCGGGTATATCCATTCCCATACTACCGAAGAATCTATCGTCCACTTAGGATAGAAAAAAACTAAATTAACAGGCCAAAGCAATTTACCTATATAGAACCAAATGATGCGTCCAGCGAGCACGAGATGCGACATGAGATCTAGATTGGAAATAGCGTTTTTTGCTCCGATCTGGGTTGTCTCAAACCAACTCGTAGTAAGACCAGCTACTATACTAAGTAACATCCAAGGCAGCAGAAGAAGTATATCATTACGCCATGATATTTTTCCGTTTTTCCACCAAGCAATAACAAGCAAAGCCATAGGTAGCGTTGCAGTAACACTTTTGGTTAATAGGGCTGCTATAAAGAATAGACTCGCAGCACTATACCTCCCAAAACTTCTTTCCTCCTGAAAATTAAGCCAAATGAGCGCTGATCCTAAATAAAAGACAGTTGATAGGGTATTTTTTTGCTCTGATATCCAAGCAACAGATTCAACACTCACCGGATGAAGTGCGAATATTAATCCTGCTAGGAGTGCCCCAGGGATAGATAAGCGTCGCAATAAGGCGACGAGTAACGTAGCGGACATTACATGCCACAGAATATTTATAAGATGATAACCTTCTGGCATGTCTCCCCAGATCCTGTGTTCAATCCAAAATGCTGTATGCAGTAACGGGTAGTATTGTTGGGTTGCACCAATTTCAAACCAAATACGACTTAATCCCGACCAGGATTGCAAAAAAGCATTTGTAACATGTCCTGCATCATCCCAAAGAAAATCGCCTGATATCGCTGGCAAGTACGCAAAAAAAGTTAAAGCAGCAATGAATATAAAAACTGCACCAAGTGGCCAGTTGCTCCATTGCGACTTAGCTTTAGTTCCCTCGCGAATGAGAGAAGTAGATTGCTTTGGAATCATTTTAGTTAATTAGTCTGAAATGTATCTTACCGCTTCGCAAGTCATTCGCCTTTATAAATTCAGTAGAAATAAAAATTGCCGCTACCCTTTCGAGTGCGGCAATGAATTCTAGAATTTGAAAAAACGTTATAAGTCGAACGTCACTGATAAAACAAACTGCCGCGGATCTACAATGCGGTAAGTAGAAGCCCTACCGTCAAAGAAAGCACTCGTAGCAACTAATCGACCACCGTTTTCACCTACGTTTTTAACGTTAAGCTGGAACGTAGCCCGTATCTTATCATTAAACATTTTAGTTCTATAGTTTGTGAACAAATCTACGTAGGCTTCAGCAGGCGAATAAATTGGCCTATTTGGATCTAATTGCAGAATTTTATTCGCAGCTAAAGTAAGATCTTTCGAAGGATCATAACCAAGTCCGTAATAACCGATAGCTGCTTTATCCATCCAACGAAACGATCCACCTACACTCATTGCTTTAAGTATGCTATTATTTGAAATACCCGCCAAATTGTATCTTGTATTAAATTTAGTTGTATACTTACGCATCTGTGGACGAGGACGACCAATCATGGAACGAAATACAGCCATAGGGGCATCCACATTCGCAGCATAATTAGTAGCAGCAGAATTTGTCGAATTATAGCCAGCAACCGTACTGAAAGGTGTACCCATAATATTCCACCAGAGTAGATGTCCCGTGGCGCCTACTGGTAGTGTATTTGCTGCAATCGCTGTCGTTACACCGTTAATTGTTTGTGTAGTATTAGTAAACCGAGGGTCTTCCAAGGTTGTCCAAACTGGCATACGCTCAGCTATAAAATCATCAACAGCAGATCCTACTGCAGTATTAAGTGCTACTGTTTTAGTGACTGAAGCACTAACCGTCCAATTATTAGTAGGGTTAAAATTTAATTCTAATTCATCACCCTTAGACTCAGAATCCATGGCTGCAGCATACGTGTTATTAGCAACAATACTTTGCAGACCATTATATTGAGCTATTGGCATTTTAATTGCCGCTGCTATTTGCTCATTCGTTGCAGCTCCACCTGTTCCTAGCCCATTAATCCAAGCAGTTGCTTGGGTTCTTAAATTCCAGGCATCAGTTGCAACAAAACCATCATATCTTAATACACGTTGTGCCATTGTTGTAATATCACCATTACGCAGATTAAGTTGTCTCGTATCGAAGTGATTATAACGGATGGATAATTTTCCATCAAACACAGTCATCCAGAAACCTAAATCTCGGGAAACACCTGTTTGATTCGGTAACGGCTTAAGAAATAAATCATAAGCAGGACCTTGTGCTATGAAGTTGTTAGAAACATTGCTAGTTAAACTTAAGCTATTAACAGCTTCTGCAACGAAATGGCTTATTACACCACCGCTATTAAATGCTGATGCCAAAAATCTTGAATCACGGAATGGACGAGCTACAAGCGAGATTGAATTTGTCTTTCCCTTAGCTTCACGCCAGCTAGGCAACCACTGATTTGATGCTGCGAAATCGTAATTTCGTAAATCTGCAGTTAGTGTAGGCAATGGCGCATTTCGGTCATAAACCTTATCCTCACGTACACCAAACGTTCCAATCAACTTTCCGTCAAAATAAGTACTTTGAAGTACACCACCCATTGTTTTAATTAACGTTTCGTCGTTATTAGCACCACCGCCAGAGTCTGGACTTGGAGACCAGCCGATTGCCGAAACGTCTTTAAGCATAGCACCGGAAGATGGACCCCAAACATATGGAATACTTACTCCTTCAGGAAAATAACTCGGTGCATATTCTACGCCACCACCTACCGTATTACCCACATAATATTGCTCAATAACACGAGCATAATTACCTGGGGCAATTGGATACCTAGGATCAGCTACGGATTGCTGAACACGATTTCCTAATGGAGTATTGAGTGCTAAATATTTTTGCTCCCAAGCTAGATTGGTTCCTAAAGCAGAATGTCTGTAGGTATAGAGGCGATTTTGCTGATCCTTATATTCATAATAACCTAAGACCTGTTGCGTACCTAACCACTTAGTTAGTCCCTTATCTTGAGAAAAATCCAAGCGGTATACGAGTTGAGCACGAGAAGTATCCCACAAATCCGGCCTGTCACGTAAATAAGGTTCACTACTTCTTAGGTAAGGACGTCCAAAATAAGGATTAGGCGTACCATCGAGATTATATTGATTAACGTCTACTTGAAGCTGTCCTACGTTACTATTAACACTCGCAGGTCCCATAGGTTGATCTTCCAACCGTTTAGAGTCTTCACGTAAGAAAGTTAGTTGAGCCGCTAAACTTTGTTTCGCTGTGCTTATAAAAACTTGGTCTAACTCAGCCATATACATATTATCATTATCCCAAGCGACGCTGTTACCTGCTAAATTAATACGGTTCCAATCATAAATTGACTTATTGCTGATCGGCATAGCTACAGAATTATACAGTGGTTGTTGTGTTGCTGTATATGTTTCAGCAGGTCCTGTCGTTAGAAGTCCGATGCCTGTATACGTAGCTGCATAAGGATCAGTCGTTGCATACGTACCAGACGTATATTTAGTCATAGCCCAGTAAGGAGTTTGTCCTGGAGAGCCTATCTGGAAAATTGACCGTGTCTCTGCACTACCAGTAATGAAGTAGGTTGGAGCAGCACTATAAGGTGTCGTAGAACCAAGTACATTTCCGTTTCCGTATACCTGACCATTTGCGAGTGTGACTAATCCAGTAATTGGATTCCAACCCGGTCTACCCGAAGACAACCAATCGGTTATGTAATCTCTAGGTGTCGTAAAATTAGGACGTACAGATGTATTTTTGTAATTATACCAAGAAGCAGAAATTGTCGTATTTTTGAAAGGCTTAGCCTTTAATTGAAAACTGAGACGACGGGCATCTTCTCCAGATGGTTTTCTGATAAATGCGGTGTGATCATTTGCGTAGCTCGCACGTACAGCTAACTTATTTCTTAAAATCATGCGATTAATGTCTAAAGACGAACGCCAACCACCGTAGCTATCGGTACGGTTTTCCACCTTTGTGAAATCACGTGTTAAGTTTGCAGTAGCAGGCACTTGATTAACTGTGCCGGACGCGTTACCTAAACCGAAGATATTAGCATTAGGTCCACGACTTAGCTCAATTGAATCTAGCCAAAGTGGATCAACCGGTACGCGACTCGTTGTAGCCATATTATTGAATGCAATATTGGCATTACCGATACCACGCACACGATTTGCGTTATTTGGATTTAGACTTACCTGGTCAACAACAGCACCCGTGCGGTCTGTATCAAACTGAGAATAAGAGCTAGTGCCTTCCGTGCTCGCCATATAGTCAAACACGTCATTGATATCGCGCATCGCGAAATCACTCATTTGATCTTTAGTCATAACAGTAAGCGACTGACCAAGATCTTCGACTTTAGAATTTAAACGCGTACCCGACATTGAATTCGCAGCAAAATAACCCTTATTTTCTGATACGACTTCAAACGGGGAAAGAGTAACCAGTTCCTGTTGCTTGGAATCGGCAAGAGGTGCACTTTCTACAGGTATAGTGCCCTTAGAAGCAGCCTCAGCAGCAGGCACGTTTGCCGCAGGAAGTGCAGTTTGAGCCGGCGCAAGCTGGGCATTCGCGAGTAACAAACTAGCGTACACTCCAATAACATAAAGAAAAGGACGCTTTTGAGGAATTATGTCATTCATAAAATAGGGCAGTAATTAATACACGATTCAGCATTAGGAAGTAATGCCTTACAGTGATGGAGGGGGGGGTATTTAAGTAGGGGAACTTAATTTATCAGTAATATTTTGATCGAGATAAGCAATTACGAAAAAGCTTTTCTTTCGGACAGTCAAAAAACATGCCTTTACCCTTACCTGTATACACCCAGGAAAGGGTATTTTGTAACCTAGAAACTTGTAAATCCTAGGTCATTTAGACCGCAGTTATGACTATTCAATATAACCTTACACTATAAGCCTAAGACGACCTGTTTCTATCTACCCCAGTCCGTGATTAACTATATCTATACTCTAGTAAACCACCCTGCGTTAGATCTCTGTGCTCAACTTTATAGTTTTCGCATCGCTTACCATTGAGTCGAATTTCTTTCAATTTACCGCGTCCTAGTGAACGAGAAATAATTAAAGGTTTAGCGTTTGGAAGAGCTATCGTTATTTTACGAAATAAAGGAGAAGTTAGCGTATACTGTGATTTACCTGGACATGCTGCAAAAAAACCCGCGGAGCTTAATAAGTACCACGCTGCCATAGAGCCCGTATCCTCATCACCGCAATACGTTGTAGGGGTATATAATTCCTTTAGTACTCTCGTAACCCAGTAATCTGTCAGATCCGGTCTACCTGCCTCTGTAAATAAATAAAGTACGTGATGCACCGGTTGATTACTATGTGCATATTGTCCAAATGGAACTGCAGCCATCTCTGACATTTCATGAATTTCTTTATTATAAGAACCTACATGAAAAACTGGTTTCATCGTAAGCATCTCATGTAATGCCTGAACTGTTTTATCTTTTCCTCCAAGGGCTTCTATGAGTCCTTCTGGATTATGGGCTACATCAAAACGGTGCTGCCAGGGACCACCTTCAACGTGGGCTCCACCCCACGAAATGGGATCGAATGGTTCCACCCAGCTACCATCAGAATTTTTTCCTCGAATAAAACCTGTCTTGGAATCAAAGAGGTGCCTCCAATTCTCAGAGCGCTTCATAAAAAAGGCATAGTCCTCCTGCTGCCCTAGAGCTTTTGCTACCTGAGCGATACAGTAATCTCCATAAGCCGAATCGGTTGTTTCTGCGGCGGATTGACCAATTTTATCAGCAGGAACGTAGCCAAGCTTTATATAGTCTTCAATTCCACGCCTGCCATATCCCTTTCTAGGATTCCCTGGAGTTGTAGCATGTTTCTTTAATGCATCATATGCTGTCTTTAAATCAAAACCCGAAATTCCTTTTACTGCCGCATCACCAAAAACTGCATCAATTAATGTTCCTGTCATGCAGGCACGATAACCAGGCGAAGGAAATTGAGGGAGCCATCCACCCTCTTTGGCAATATTAACCCACCCTTGAAGAATTTCGGAAAGTCTTTCAGGAAATACAACTGACATCCAAGGATACCAAGCACGGTATACATCCCAATAACCGTGATCTGCGTACATAACACCTGGTTCCACTTTCTGCGTATATGCACTGCGATGAACGGTTTGATTATCCTTATCGATTTCGTGCCAGATGCGCGGAAAAAGGAGTGCACGGTACATGCAGGAGTAAAATGTCGTCTTGTCGTGAGATGAAGCTCCCTCGATCTGCATACGACTCAGATGCGTATTCCAGATATAAGCTCCGTATGTACGTAAGCTCTGAGCTGTATGCGTACCTACTTCTCTTGTTAAATTGAGGGCTGCTTGATCGGCAGAGATAAACGAAGTTCCTATACGAACCTCTAATTCAGAGCTACTAGAATCAAACCAAAGCACTCCGACATGACTACCATTAGGGGTAGTCATAACAACGGATTCCCAAGCTCTTGAAAAAGTTAATACGTAGTGCGTTGCAAATGCTCCATGCATACCACTGGCATTAAATACAGACGCAAAGGATAAGTTTTTTTTGTCCGTGCTTAAATTAAGTGACGGATTATCTCCAGGAACATCGAATACAAAACCCAATCTGTCATTTGATTGATTCTTTACTGCAACTAAAGCACACCGCTCGGTTGTAATAAGCTCAAACGATGTTTGATAACGTAATAAATTAAGCTCGATACGATGTGGGGCTAAAAGCGCGTCTTTTGGATTGTAACTACTTGCACGCCTAGCTTGATCACCATCACACAAACCACTCACAGGCATAAAAGTAGCATAGCCATAATCTGATAACCAGGGACTGAGTTGATGCGTGCACCGAAACCCCTGGATACGATTATCGTTCGGATTAAAAAACCATCCCCCTCCTGGTTGTGACTGAAGTGTCCAATGCGCCATACCAAAAGGATGGGCAACAATAGGGAGCGTGTTACCTCGTGAAAACTCTTTGGATGAATTCGTGCCTTGTAAAATATTAACCGAAGTAACGAAATCTGCGGAGTTATCTAAATCAGTTTTCTCTTCAGAGGCATGAGCTGAAGGGCTCGTCTTAATCAATCCTGCAGCTACAGCTGCTAAGCTCGTAGCAGAAAGAAAACTTCGACGTGAAATAGAGCTATCTTCAGCTGGGTTTAAAGGCATAACAAGTGAGGTAGTATAAACACTTACACTCCCACTTCCATAGACTAGCGTCAATCTAACCGTTCGTTCTAATCCTTAGCTAAAGCTTTATCTAAGGACTAACGAGGTAGTTCATGTTCAAATTTATCCCAATCCTTAATCAAGGCATGAACCACAGGAGCACCTACTCGATAAGCAGATTCAAATGCTAACCTTGCTCCCGATTCCTCCCCATTCAGTAGACTATCGATCGAAGAACCTCCTGTTGGCGGTTGTGAATAGTCACTTGCCGTTCGTAAAACAAGATACCGTTTAGGATCTACTCGGTGAGCTTTTGCTAGTAGATATAGAGCATAGGCAATGCTCTGATCCTCACATTGCGTTGTAGCAAATTGAGCCTTCCCATTTGTATATAATTTACACCAATCACGCGCCCACTGTGTCAACACAGGCCCGCCCCAATAGCGAGCCGTTCCCAATGTATCGCCAATAAATACAAAAGGATCACGTTGAGCATTAGGAAATCCTACGTAGGTAGCACGGTAGCGTTTTAATTCGGGCGTATCTGTAAGTACGACATCTTTAGAAATTCGGTAGGCCCAATTTACAAGACCTGAGTCTAACTCAAAGGCCATAGGTTTTTGACTCCAATCACGAGGGCCTGGTTTTTCGTTGGGACGAGAGGAACCATAAACTAAAATCCCATAAGGCCAATCCTTTGGAGTATCAGCACGGTCTAGTTCGTTAACATTATCAGCATCTACTATCCATTTAGCCCAAGCGGCACTTCCTACACTTCCAGCAGCTGGATCAATTCCAGCAATGCCTGCCATAACAAAATAAGTCTTACTTAAATCAAGATTAGGATCTAACCCAGCTAGCATCAGACCTAGTCCACTACGGTTACATGTACCCGTTAGCATAGCATAGACACCTGAATCGTTATAAAGGATGGGATGCGAAAGACCTGGTATTTCCAATTTCTTTGTTAGTTTCTCGCGCTCCACCCAATACTGCAACTCACCTGGAGAGTCTCCTGTATCAGCGCCAATTTCAAACGTCGTTAAAATCATTACCTTAGGCTTAATAATATCCGCATGAACTTGCGTAGAAGCAGTTAAGCCAAAGAAGCAAAGTAGAAAAACGAATAGTTTATCAGTAAATTTCATACGAATTTTTAGACTATCAATGATTAGCAAACAGAGTGCCAGCTAACTAATTAATTGTTTTATCTTTTACAGGATTGATCTCAGCTAGAAAGCTTATGATCGTAAGTAGAGAAAAAATAATATGCCTTCATAAAGGCACACGACTTGCATTTAAAACCCCACACCATGTTTAAACGTATCTTTGATTTAGATGCTCATAAAACGACCATTGGACGTGAACTCCAAGCAGGACTTACGACCTTTGCGGCAATGGCATATATTTTAGCCGTTAATCCGCTCATCCTAAAAGATGCGGGCATGCCTCAAGGTGCACTGGTTACCGTAACGGCAATTACTGCCGCTTTCAGTACGATACTTATGGCGTTGATGACTAACTACCCGTTGGCGCTAGCTCCTGGTATGGGAATTAATACGTATTTTACCTATTCTGTATGCATAGGTGCAGGAATCCCTTGGCAGTCTGCTCTAGGTTTTGTTTTTATTAATGGGGCAGTTTTCTTACTCATATCTGTCACTGGTATTCGTGAAAAAATAGTTAATTCAATACCACTAAATCTTAAACTAGCTATCACCTGCGGTGTTGGTCTTTTTATTGCCTTCATAGGTCTCAAAAATGCAGGAATAATTGTGGCCAACAAAGCTACCTTTGTAAGTCAGGGTGATTTTAGCGCTCCTCCGGTCGCATTAGCACTCTTTGGTATAGCACTAGCAGCAGTACTTGTTACCCGGAAAATACCGGGCGCTATTATTCTATCTATTCTAGGAGTTACCCTGATCGGCATTTTTATTCCCGATGGTACAGGCAGTCATGTAACTGTTTGGCCGCATTCAATCTTTTCTCTTCCTGCTTCACCAGAACCAGTAATGTTAAAGTTGAACTTTAACTACGTTATAGCTCACTTTGCTAAAGCTTTGCCGATCATGCTCACGCTTCTTATTGTCGATATGTTCGATAATATCGGAACGCTTATTGGTGTTACAAAACGTGCAGGGCTCATGAAGCCTGACGGTACACTCCCTAAAGTAGGCCGTGCATTAATCAGTGATTCTATTGCTGCTATTGTAAGTTCACTCAGCGGCACTTCAACTGTTGTCAGCTACATTGAATCCGCTAGCGGAGTTGAAGCCGGAGGCAGAACTGGTCTAACTGCTATCACTACAGCTTTGTTATTTTTAGGTGCTTTATTTTTCTCTCCCTTAATTCTCGCTATTCCTACAGCAGCCACAGCACCAGCTCTCGTGATTGTTGGTGTCTTCATGATGCAATCCGTAATCGAGATTGATATGAGTGAATTTAGTATTGCAGCTCCTGTCGTCATCACGATTTTAGCCATTCCTTTGACCTTTAGTGTAGCTGAAGGTCTTGGCCTAGGACTTATTAGTGCTGCGATATTAAACTTAGTCCAAGGTGAAGGAAAAAAGCTCTCCAGTGTTACTTACATTATTGCAGGTGTCTTTTTCTTAGAGCTCTTTAAATTCTGGCCGTTTAACAATTAAAAAGCGTCGTTAGTTCAACGACGCTTAAATTTAAACAGTTAGATGATCACTTAGATACCGCATTAACGAATGCAGGCGCAACAGGAACTCCAAGACCCGTATCGTAGTCATATCCTACGGTAGCAGCCACACCGTTAGAGCCTGTTGTTATATCTCGGTAAAATGAAGTGGGATTAGTGTACAAGTTGAGATGCAAATCGCTAGGGAGTGGAAGTGTTCGAGTCGCATAACCTCTAGCTATTAGACCTGCAGTGATAGGCGCTGCTGCTGAAGTTCCCGATACATTAATATAACCTTTCTGGGATTGATAATTACCCATATAAATGGTGTACCCAGACGCGTTAAGTGAAGTGTCTGGCGTAGTCCTAAAAAATGTATTCTGAACTGTGTTTTGATAGATTGGCTTGGAGTAATATTTCGAAATACCACCACTTCCATGTGACCATGCTGTTTCTACAACAGCACCACTGGTTCCAGAAGAAACTAACTGGGTTCCTCCTACTGCTATTAAATGTGGATGAACAGACGGCCATGAGGTTCCGTAACCACTATCCCCGGTTGCGGCTATTATAGTAACACCGTTGATATTAAGGTGCGAATCATAGCTCATTTGATTAGACCATTCGACCGATCCCCAGCTAAGGGAAATTATTTTTGCCCCTGCTGCTACTGCTGCATCAATACCCTGAACTAATCCACTAATTGCCGAGGTGTTGCATATAACCATAAGGAGTTTAGCACCAGGAGCTGCAGCGTGTGACCATTCAGCATCGAGCGATGTTTCCAAAGCCCAGGAATCACTGTGTGTAGTAGGAACACCTTGTGGATAAATAAACTGAATCGAAGCATCTGGAAGGCCAAACTGCTGACTAAATACGTGTAAATCGTTAACTAATGTTTCAGATCCTGCTGGTACTACGATTGCTATCGTCTGACCGGCACCCGTTGGCGTTACCTTATCTATACCATAAGCGTAATATATTTCATTAGGCTTACGACCCGTTGGTACAGAAGTGCTAGCAAAAGCCTCTACATTTGTAGGACTGTATGCTCTGGGATAGAAATTGAGTGCTGTCTCCGGTAATTGATCCTGTGAAAAATCACCTATATGTGAGGAAGCCTTAAATCGTGCAACAATCTGATTACCCTTTTGTAAATTAATTGTCTGGGTGTTAGCACGATAAGCAGTAGCCTTACTTTCTACTGATTGCTCTAAAGACATAGACTGATTGGCACTATCACTAAAAAACGTTTTTGCAAAGGCTTTAGCCTGAATAATCGGCTGTCTTAAAGTGTGTGCGTATGTCTTACCTGTTGAAATATATCCTCGTACAAGACTTTCAGGATTTAGTTCATATTCTGCAAATGTAAGTGTAGCTAAAAACGCGACTAAGCAGATTAATTTTTTCATATGAATTTGATAGGATGCAGTAAAGAGATCGTCAACTAGCTCATTCTTTAGATTGATTTATAAAATCTTATTTTAACTTTAGATTTAGATCCATCACAAATCAGTTTATAACTTATATAGCAGATATCTACTCATGCAAAAGGCATCACGTGTAGGTGATGCCTTTTTGTTTTATAACGAAGAAAAATTAAACCCTATGATGAAAATCCAAAACGAAAACGTTCTTCATCTGGCTTAATTCTCATCGATGTACAGATAAGTTTCGAAGCAACTGAACTTGCTGCAACTTTAACTATTCTATCGAATTCATTTTGAGGAAGATCAATTCCATCACGCCTAATACCATGTAAACCCATTCCATGTCTAAGTACATTTTCTACAAAATCTTCGCACGTGATAGGATCATCTGTATAATATTCGTGATGCTCCGGAGGGGAATGCTTACGAAACGCTAAACTATAGATTACGCAGTATTTTTTAAACATAATCTTACCTTTCGTTAATTGTTAAAAATACATCTTCTTTAAAAGAACCGTATTCTGATGCTAAACTATATACCTAGGTGCGTAATTTAGCTGCGCGTAAATTGCCTAATTTCGACTATATTCGGATATACTCCCATATACTCTCAGCTGGAGTGTACACGACATCAAAGCACTCTTAACTAAGCAATTTTACGTGCCACATCTCCTATAACTTTAATACACAAATCAACGTCTTCCCGTGTTGTAGCCCAAGACGAAACACTGATACGCATCGCTGCTACACCATGCCACGTCGTACCACCACACCATAAGGTACCTTCACGCTGAATAGCTTGTATAACCGCTTTCGTTTTTTCTGGTGAACCAAACGACACAAGAACTTGGTTTAAGACCACATCGTTATGCACAGTGAATCCCTGTTTACGTAATCCTTGCGCAAACTCTGATGCATAAAGGCATGTTCTTTCTATGAGATTATCGAGTCCGTTTTTGCCTAAATACTTAAGTGTTGCCCAAACTTCTACTGCTCTCGCTCTCCTTGAAAATTCAGGCACATATTGGCTAGGCTCACGCTCATCCCCCATGACTAAATAGGGAGCGTTGATTGTCATGGCATTTCTTAAATGGATTGGATCTCTAACGAGCGCTATCGCACAATCATAAGGTGTATTAAGCCATTTATGGCAATCTACAGCCCATGAATCTGCTAAGGCGAGTCCTTGCGTTAAATGCTTTTTATTCTTACATGCTGCAGCCCATAATCCAAACGCCCCATCAACATGAACCCAAGCTCCAGCTTCTTTTGCTTTCTTGCACACGAGTTCTATTGGGTCAAAAGATCCTGTGTTAACATTCCCAGCTTGAAGACATACTATCGTATTTGAATCAATTGTGGGAAGCTTATCAGCTAGCATTCTGCCTTCACTATCTGTTGGTACACGTATCACACGTTCAGAACCTAATCCCAACAGCGACAATGCTTTTAAAACCGTTGAGTGCACTTCATCCGATACAACAACGTTGATGGTAGGCGCACCAAACAGTCCTTGCAATTTAACATCCCAACCCTGACGCATAAGAACAGTATGCCTAGCAGCAGCAAGTGCTGTAAAATTTGCCGTCGATGCTCCTGTAACAAAACCACCACCTGTCTGTTTTGGAAGATCTATTAAATCAACAATCCAGTTTAAACACACATCTTCTAATTTAGCCCCGATGGGAGATAAGACACGCATTGCCGCATTTTGATCCCATGCCGAAGCTATCCAACTGGCAGCAATTCCTACTGGATAAGTTCCCCCGGTAACAAATCCAAAATATCGATTACCTGTAGTTGCTACGGTTGCTGGACACCCAAACTGCTCAAGTTCATGTATGACTGATTCGGAATCTGTAGACTCATCAGGCAATTCAATATCGAACTGTTTTAATGCAACAAGCGCATCTGCTGTTGGTGCAACACTTCTTTTTGAAACGTGTGAGATGTAATCCGTAGCAATGGCGTACGCTTGGTTATAAACAGGATCCATATAAATAAAATCAGTATATAAATAGTAATCACTGCAAAGAATGAACAAATAAGCAGCTGTCGTTTATTAAAATAAAAGTAAATTTATTTTAATGATATTAAACTTACTAATGGAGATTTAGTATAAGCGTAGCAATTTAACCGGATATCTTGCCCACATAAGGAACCACAGAGCGAAATCTGCGTCATAATAGATTATAAAAGAAAATAAATAATTACGACGTAGAGCTCATATGGATATCGTTCATTCTGAAACGAAATCATCGATGCGCGTTGAGCTTCATAACAAAATCCTAGAAGGCTCACCTATAGGCCATATGATTGCAGGCTTAGAATGTCCTGCTGTCATCCTTAACTCAAATCATAGGATCATATTCACCAATAAGGCATTCAGAAACTTTACCGGTTATAATGATGAAGATATTCTTGGGCTACCACCTCGAATACTTACGACTAATAATTACTCCGAGTCAGAAAGACAGGCTATACGTCATTCTCTAAGCGTTCTAAAGAAACCGACTAAAGTTAATATCACGATTTTGGATAAAAATAAAAAGCCTACTGAATGCGTCATGCTGGGAACGCCTCTTACTCCGACACACAACATTCCAGTGGGTTATATATTGTTTTTTAATAAAAAAGGTGAGGACATGAATATCTTCACTGATTTTCTAAGTAATGGAATTGGTAGTTTATTAAATTATAAGAAAACGGAACGCGTTCGCTCGACTACTGTAAGCAGCAAAGGCGATAAGCAGATAGAAATTATGAAATTAGCCAAGCTTGGCTACACTGCAAAAGAATCAGCTGTAATCTTACGCTTATCAAAAAATACGATTTACTACGTTAAGTGGAAAATGAGTAAAAAATCTATTTAAGTACTTTTTTGTTATTTTATTTTGAAAAGCTATACCAATATGCATCAATTTTTGTGAGCGTTAAGTTGTTATAATAAAAAAGCATCACGTCTTAGGTGATGCTTAGTGAGATGATCAAATTACGCTAAATTTGATAGATAATCTACAAGAGAAATATAGAAGTAATAGTAACGGATAAGCAATACTGGTTATTTAATAAATTTAAAATTTATATCGTGCTACTGCGCAGAAGTACTCTGCATATGCTTAAATACTCGGTCTGCTACCTCGAGTGCTTTAGTATCGTGATAAATTAGTCCGTACAGCGTAAAAGCAAACACCACTTCTTTCGTGTTAACATTCTTAGGATGTCCAGCAACGAATTCTTTACCAACCCCAGTTCTTGTATTGTCAGTTACATCTACTTCACCACTTGGTTTAACACGGCTCATCTCCCATTTCACGGCTGCAGGTAATACTGCTTCGAATTCTGGAATATTTATATTTAAGACCAACACTTCACCGAAGAAAATAGATACAGCATTATAACTAGAGTCCCTCCCGCCTTTCTCAATAAATATTCCATCTTTATCCCTGTAGCTGATCGCATGCCTTATCAGTTTTTTAGATGTAGCTATTAACTTTTCATCTTTAAGTATCACGCCGCATAACCCAAAGGCTTTAGCTGCTATAACAATGCGGTTAATTGCTAATGTATTATCACTGATGATAACATCGTAATTATTACTTAGTAGTACACAGGCTTTTCTTATTTTTGGAAGTAGTGCATTAATACGATCATGGAACCTAGGCTCCATGTTTGATTGTTGAACGATAATAATCGCGTGAGCCAACTCTTGTAGATAGAAAAAAGTTCCACGCACATTTGCTGCTTTATTAAGGTTGTTTTCGTTAACCACTGCCCCGTCTTCTTTTTGATAGGAAAAAGCCGTATCAACCGTATGCCACGCTTTTTCTGCTGCATCGGTATCTCCACTGACCACGGCTCCTATCAAATACCAGCATGTTGAACGACTTGAGGGCGTTTTGCCTTCGTCATCAGGTTTTCCTTTCACCACTAATGCAGTTAAACGCCCCTTGGGGAACAAACGAAGGTATTCAATCTCTGACAACTTACCAGATGCGTAGGCTGAATGACTGAAAGCAAAAAAAAGACTGATACATAATATCGCTAAACGATAAACATTTCTCATGTGCATATAACGGGGTTATTTTAGGAATAGTGTAATATAGTGCAGATTTATCTTAATTTACGATTATCTTTTATTAAACCCATCTCGAGTTGGTTTACTGTATTTTAAGCTTAGCTATAAACCTATGTGTTTGCCTCTTTTATTTTAATCAGAAAATTATATTCATATAACCTTTCTAGTTAAACGCATGAGCCAATTAACCCCAATCAGCATTGTTGATTATAATCCACGTTATGCTGATGCCTTTGGTGATCTTAATAAACTCTGGATCAGCAAATATTTCAGGATGGAAGAATCTGATGTTTATATGCTAAACAATCCTGAGAAGGCTATCATTGATAGAGGCGGTTTTATATTTGTCGCGCTTGATAACTTAAAACCAGTGGGCGTGTGTGCTTTAATCCCACATACCCACGATAGCTACGAATTAACTAAACTAGCTGTGGATGAATCCACTCGAGGTAAAGGCATAGGAAAGCGTCTTGTTATTACGGCTATTGATAAAGCAAGAGAGCTCAAGACAACCTACGTGCATCTCTATAGTAATACCAAGCTAGAGAGTGCTATATCGCTTTATAGAAAGTTAGGATTTATTGAAATCAAAGGTGCTGAATCTCATTACGAACGGTGCAATATCCAAATGCACTTAAAAATTAAAAGCTAATCATATAATCCACCACTTCATATGAAATACCTATTCTTTTTCTTATGCTTAGGGATTATAACACTACCACGATTAGCAGGCTCAACCACAGGTAACACACTCAATGGCATTGATGTTTTAGAACGTGATCACTTTGCACCACTTAAAGGTAAACGAATTGGTCTTATTACAAATCCGTCTGGTCGTGATAAAAATGGAAATTCGACGATCGATATCTTGTTTCATGCATCAGAATTGAAGCTTGTCGCATTGTTTAGCCCAGAACATGGAATACGTGGGGATGTAGACGTATCTGTAGCTGACTCAATTGATAAACGTACAGGTCTTCCTGTTTATAGTTTATACAAAAGTGCACCTAAACGTCTTATTAATCAAACAGACGTAGAATACCAGGAAATGGTTATGCGGTCTCGCGGACCACAGAAAGAACAACTCGAGGATATCGATATTCTCATTTTCGATATTCAAGATATCGGTGCTAGATTTTACACATACGCAGCTACACTTAGAGCATCCCTACTTGCAGCATCAGCTTATAAAAAACCATTTTACGTATTAGACCGAATTAATCCAATTGGAGGATATGCAGTAGAAGGACCTGTATTAACAGATCCTATTAACTTTATCGGTTTTCATAATGTACCGGTACGCCATGGAATGACATTAGGTGAACTGGCATGTATGATGAATGCGGAATGCCATCTCGATTTAGATTTAACCATTATTAAGTGTGAAAATTGGAATAGATCCATGTGGTTTGATCAAACAGGGCTAACATGGAATAACCCTTCTCCTGCGATTCAACGACTCTCTGCAGCAACGTTGTATCCCGGACTTTGCCTACTTGAAGGAACAAGCATTTCGTTAGGACGCGGCACCCAGCTACCTTTTGAACAAATCGGTGCACCATATATTAATGCCGATCAATTTATCAAAGCACTTAATGCCTTACATATTTCTGGCATCGTCTTTCAAAAAACTTCATTTACTCCCGACACATCACTCTACAAAGGTCCTAGTTCGACACTCAAACTACGGAACAAACTCTGTCATGGAGTGCGCATAACGGTTACAGATAGAAATGCATGCGATATAGTTAATCTAGGAATTGAATTGGCTTTAGTTTTAAAGCATTTGTATCCAGCAGATTTTAAATGCGACTCTATTGAAAAATACCTAGGTGACCAAACAACGTATAAAGCACTACTTAGTGCTTCAGATGTTAATGAGGTAGTTCGTGTCTATACACAAAATCTAGAATCATTTAAAATTCGCAGGCTTCCTTTCCTTCTCTACGCCGATAAATAAAAAAGGCCTACACCCCAGTGGATATAGGCCTGTCGCTATAGAAGAACTAAGTATTACTTAGTACAGCAAGCGCTTGAAGAAGAACAGCAATCTGCTCCCGTTGCACAGCAACCAGCACTTGCTGTGGCACAACAAGCAGCTCCTGTTGTGCAGCAACTAGCACTAGGCGTACAGCAACTAGCCACTTGCTTAGCTGATGAATTCTTCTCTGAAGAAGAAAATCCTACACTAACTAATGCTAAAGCAAGTATTACTGCTGAAGCTAAAAGATAATTTTTCATATAAATAATTTTTTAAAGTTTAAAGTGAGTTTAATACAATCGAGCTTAAACACCGTAAACTTTAGGAGGGGGAAGACTTGGTTTATAAAAGCGACTCGTAAAATCTTCTTTCACTAGGACCCATGACAGCGTCTTCTGTCCAGGAACACCCACAAAAGAACTGTTTTGGATAATAGCTACGCTCGCCACTAAAAGACAGCAAGCTGAGCAGTGATTACATCCACAAGCATTCTCATGCTGCGCTTTATCGTGTGACGTATCACAACAGGACTTCGCTTTCGCTTCTTGCTTTATCGTTACATAGCTTACTCCACGCAATTCCTCTGATGCGGAAAAGATAAAAGCTAGAGAGAAACAAACTGTTAGGATTAACTTCACTCTAATGAAAGTATAGATCCCTAATTTTTAATAACAAACATCATGATACTTAAAGCCTATGCTTATAAGCTAATATTATATAGCTCAGTTTCTTTTTTAGCGGCGCAAATCTAATCTAACGCTTAGACTGCCGAAGAAGCTATATATCAATTACTTATATACTCTGAGTGAATAGCCATATGTTTAACGTCCTGATACGTGATCATAATATCATTATCTTCGATACGGACTTTAGCTTTTTTTGCATCACTTGTCACATCGAGCGCCAAGTTTTGTAAAACCCACCGTGTTTGTGTGATATTTTTTATATCACTACCTGGTGCATGCACACGAAATACAACATCTCCCGTGTCTGTAGTAATAGAAACGCCATTCTTACTAGCAATACAATCGCATAAGGAAATTTTGGTTATTTTAATCCAATTAATACTTCCGTCAGTGTGCTTCCAATGAATCGTTACGGGATGAAACTGACTTGTCCGTGTTAAAATTCCACGAGTGAGTCCTGTATATTCAGCTCCAATCATGAGATTTTCACCAAGCCATGCCGTTGCCGTACGCGTCCCATTAGCGATTTTCCGTTCAACTAATCTTTCGCCACTAAATGTAGAAAATTCTTTAAGTATATCTTGAGGAATGCGTGTTCCTACAGCCGCATAAGGAAGTGCGCAGAAAAAATCTCCGCCATGATCCATTGAGCCTCCGAATACTGGAAATGGCATTTTATCATTCGGCAAATAGAAGCTTAACCATACACCCACAAGTGAAGCATACCGCGTCATATCCATGCCATAAGATCTATCAAAAGGTCCTGCTAGATTACGTAAGCCTGCATGATAAAAACGTGCAATATCACGCCATTGATCAGCTTCCATACTCGCTCCTATCTCACGTAAACGAGTTGTAGCGCCATATCTTCTAAGTAGAGCGAGCGCATACAAATCTACTCCACAATATGTCGGTGAATTAAATTCATCAAAACTGTGATTTACCTGGAACGATTGATATATTTTCTCTGCCCACGCTTCTCCATCTTTTATGTATTGATCGTTGTGAAAACGTTGTCCGGCAAATGTCCAAAGAAACGCATACATTAAAGCAATGTTCGTATAGGTAGGCGGTAGTCGTTTCTGTTTAATTTCTCCATTAATTGCATGTTTAATAGCGTTTTCTAATACCAGTGTATCCTGAGCCGATATCCGGTCGCCATGTTGTATTAAAGCTAGGGCAAAGATGGTCCCCACAAATTCTCTCCAGTTAGGATCATAATCAACATATGCTTTACCGTTTAAAGGTGGTAACTTTTCTTCAGCTACGCGTTTAAATGTTCCATCCCATGGTAGCTGCGGTAGATCTATCTGCGTGTGGGCTACAGCTATGAGAGTTTTTATGCCATTTTCAAAATCACCGGGCTTATCCCGTGTTATTAAACCCAACCCGTACCAAGCTGAACCACGTACCGTATGTGATTTATTTGAGCCAAGAAGAGCTGCTTTACTATCCCACCTTGCGTCCAGAATTTCAGCAGCTGCGTTAAAAGCTTCATTCATGCGCGGCTTAAGTGGCTCCTGTGCAAAAGATAGAGCTGTAAATCCGATAAATAGACACACACACGCACCGCGTGCTAAAGTTTGGAGGTTTTGGGGCATAATTCTGTAACTATTAGACGCTAACCTTAGCACTTAATTACCAGTAATCGATGAATAATGATAGCCTTTATCGGAAATGGGTTCGTAGTGCCCACTACGAACCTATTTTATAGCCTCATCAGCAAAAATGGTCTCTTGCTGAATGATTTTAATAGTTGGTTAGAATTTAATAATTAAGCTGAAGATATTCTACAAGTTGCTAAGTTAATTACATGCAAGTATCGCGTTTTATTTCATTCGTGATGTCCGTTATCACGACAATAAAACGATCACTCGAGTCTCTTACTCTCTGTGTAATACTGCTTTTTGCTGCTATTGTGCTCATTTTTAGCGCCACCTTAGACCAGGTGCATCTCGGCGTATGGGCTGTCCAAGAAAAATATATTAAATCACTGATCGTGTATCGATCGATACCGGAGCTAAAATTCGACCTGCCTGTTTTCCCCGGCGGTTATCTCATTGGTAGTCTTTTGTTACTCAATATCATCTTTATACACAGCAAGCGTTTTGCTTTTAGTCTTAAAAACTTAGGTCTTACTCTGACCCATCTAGGACTTTTACTGCTCATTATCTCCCTAGGATTAAGTAGCATCCTAGAGAAAGACTATGAAATGCACCTTTCCCGCGGTGTACCTAAAAACTACTCTGAAAATAATACGCATTTAGCGTTTAGCCTAACGGAAATTAAATCAGATCGTGAGGTAGTTATATTTTCCACTCCTACCGATGAGTTAAGCCATAAAACATTAATCAGCCCATCGAACTCACCGTTACAAGTAAAAGTACTGCGCTATTATCCAAATGCAGTCCTTCTCCCTACATCATCATTTCCAAGTGACATAACCAATCCTGTAACCGAGGGCTATGGAATTAGTCTTATCGCTAAACCAATTCCCATAGATTCCACATCCATTTCTGCAAATCATCCTGCACTCATTGTCCAAATTATAAATCCTTCAGGAAGTATCACCACGTATCTAGTATCCTCTGCAGTCAATGAATCTGAAAGTTTTAATTATCGAGATCACAAATTTAATATCTCCTTAAGCCCAGAGCGCGATGCATTACCCTTCGATATGACACTCACCTCGTTTACCCATACCGATTACTTTGGAACCCATATACCCAAAGTCATAACGAGTCATCTACGCATATCTGAACCCCTTCACTCAATTCAAAGAGATGTTACACTTACAATGAATTCTCCTCTACGACTTGCTGGGAGAACCTTTTATCAAGCTGGCTATGAAAACAATGACCAGACTTCTATTATCAAGGTTGTTAAGAATCCTACGTGGCAATTACCCTACCTTAGCTGTGCTTTAATGACAGTCGGTTTACTACTGCATTTTATTTATCAACTAATCTTAGTTGTAAAACTGAGGTCATACCACCCACACGTCCGCTCTACATAATTTGTGATTAACAAATACGCGGAAGCTGCTCTCCGCTTAGTCGATCTAAAACGCGCTCCGTTCCAATAATACTAGTTAGATACACAACTCCACGATCTTTAGGTCCAACTTTTCCTATCACTGCAGGATTCAATTCAGGAGCTACCTTGTTTAATACAGCGAGCGCTTTATCAGCGTCCTTTTCCGGTACAATGCAGGCAAATCTGCCTTCATTTGCTACATACATGGGTTCAAACCCCAATATTTCACACGCTCCACGCACTAAATCTGTAACAGGGATTGAAGCTTCATTGAGTGTAAATAAGCACTTACTGGTCTGAGCTAGTTCAACAAGTGTTGTAGCAAGTCCGCCACGTGTTAAATCACGCATACAGTGAAGAGTGATTCCTGAATTAAGCAGTGCCTCAACCGGTTTTAATAATGACGCACAATCACTTTGAATCGTACTTTCAAACTCCAGTCCCTCTCGACTAGCCATAATAGCCATTCCGTGACGACCAATATCACCATTAACGATTATTACATCACCCTCTTTTATCGAATAAGGTCCTATGATGTGATTGTGCTCGATGATACCAATTCCTGCAGTGGTTACGTAAAGTGAATCCCCTTTCCCCCGTTCAACTACTTTTGTATCACCAGTAACAATAGAGACACCGCTTTCTTTAGCGGTTTTTGCCATCGATTTTACAATTTTATCTAACCTTTCGAGAGATAACCCTTCTTCGAGAATAAACCCAGCACTCATCCATAGAGGTCTAGCTCCACACATGAGCAAATCATTAATGGTTCCATTAACCGCAAGACTACCTATATCACCTCCAGGAAAGAATAAGGGACTAACAACATGTGAATCTGTAGTAAATGCCATGCGTTTTTTTGCAAAAGGCATCACGGCCCCATCGTGCTGACTTTCTAGTGCATCGTTTGCAAAGGCAGGCCGAAAAATTGTATCGATCAATTCCTGCGTTAATTTTCCACCTCCTCCATGGCCCACTGTAATCTCAGTTCGGTAGGATAGCGGCACTGGACATTCTAAATGGGGCGTATTCATTTTATGCAGCTCCAGCTTGGTTAATATTTTCGGTTAAATGACGATAACGGTAATAAGCAGCACAAGCTCCTTCACTTGAAACCATAGGAGCTCCTATAGGATGCTCTGGTGTACAGCGTATACCATACGCAGGGCATTGCTTAGGTTTTTTAATTCCGCGCATAATTTCTCCACTGATACACTCTCCAACCGGAGTCATTGCTGCGGGTTTAAGTTCAAATTTTTTAGGAGCATCAAAATGACTATACTTTTCTTTAAGATCCCATCCACTCTTAGGTATAGGACCCAAACCTCTCCAGTTTCTATCAACCTCATCAAAAACTTGTTCAGCAATCGTTCTAGCTATCACATTGCCTTCTTCTTTCACGGCACGTGAATAAGCATTTTCAACGTTATGCTCATGATTTTCTAATTGGATTACACAGCGTAAAATTCCCTCCAATATGTCAACGGGCTCAAATCCCGTTACTACAATAGGAACTTTGTATTGCTCAGCGATCGATTCGTATTGTTTAGTTCCCATAATCGCACACACATGCCCTGCTGCGAGAAATCCTTCTACTAGATTATCTTTTGCACCTAGGATAGCTCGCATAGCCGGCGGAACTAATACATGAGAAACAAGAAGTGAAAAATTTTTAACTCCTGCTTTTTCTGCATGCAAAACAGCCATCGCATTTGCGGGTGCTGTTGTTTCAAAGCCAACGGCAAAAAATACAATTTCTTTCGTTGGATTCTTTTGCGCTAAGACAACGGCATCTAAAGGAGAATATACAATTCTTACATCTCCTCCTCTTGCTTTTGCTGTCAGCAAATCTTCGCCTGTTCCTGGTACGCGTAACATATCTCCAAAGGAGCATAGTATCACATTAGGTCTCCGTGTTAATTCGACCGCTTGATCAATAAGTTCTGCCGGTGTTACGCAAACCGGGCATCCAGGACCATGAACAAGCGTTATGGATTTGGGTAAAAGTTCATCGAGCCCAAATTTAACAATTGCATGGGTCTGTCCACCACAAATCTCCATGATAGTCCATGGCCTAGTAACTATCTTCGCTATTCGTGCAGCGAGATTTTTTACAACCTGTGCATCTCTGTATTCATCGACAAATTTCATACTGTATTAATCGGTCGGTTTACTTGTGCGTAAGGTAGTTTGTTCTTCGTCTAAACCATCTAAATCCCCCATAGCTTTAAGATATTTAAAAGTCTCCTCTGCTTCTTTGGGGTCAATTACGCTAATAGCGACTCCTACATGTACCAAAACATAATCTCCTACTTTCGCCTCCGGTGCACACGTTAGACTTACTTGTTTTACTATTCCATTAAAGCTAACCCTGCCCGATCTAATGAGCGGATCATCTCCAGAAATATCAAGTAACTTACCTGGAATTGCTAAACACATAAATATTAAGTGGGTAGTTCGACGCGTGTTAAATCCCAAACAGCTGCTAAGGCTTGACCGAGAGCAATACCTCCATCGCCGGGAGGTATCTCTTGATGAATTAAGACACGAAAACCTGCTTCTTTAAGTAAACGGGTTGTTATATCTAAGAGTAAAACATTCTGGAAGCAGCCTCCTGATAAAGCTACTGAATCCACTCCCGCAATCCGTGCTGTATCAACAATGCCTTGAGCAAAAGCATGGTGTACATCCAACGCCAAAGTAGACGCATCTTTTTTAATTCGCGAAGTCCATAGATACTCAACAAGTGGCTCCCAATCTAATTCATAGTTAGCACCCTCACTCACATCTACAGCATTAACACGAATTAAAGATTTCAGATCATTGCTCCACTGCGTTGCCTGCATAGCAGCAGCCTCAACAGCAAGAGGCAGTTGTCCTTCATAATGATTAATATCACCTAGCCCAAGCAGTGCTCCAACCCCATCAAAGAAACGCCCTGCGCTTGATGTGACAGGTGAATTTAATCCTGATACTAAAATATTATCAAAAACGGATGCGTTTCGCTCAGTATATCCAAACTGTTTCGCAACTTCCATGAAACGTTCTTCGCCACAAATATGGGCTAACGCTAACGCTGTTCTACGAGCATCTTTGATAGCTGCTTCTGCGCCTGGAAGACGAAATGTTCTTAATTTTGCAAACCGTGAGGCTCTTCCCTTATTGAGTAAAATAAATTCACCACCCCAAATCGTTCCATCCTCACCGTAACCTGTGCCATCAAACGCGACTCCTAGTACACGATCTGCTGAGTGATGATTCTCAAATAAGCATGACAATATATGTGCTAAATGATGTTGAACTCTTACTACCGGAAGCCCTAAACGTTCTGCATAGTTCGTTGACGAGTAATCAGGATGTAAATCGCACACCACATGGCTTAAGGGTGTAGCAATAAGTCCACCAATAATTCCGATTGTTTTCCTGAATGCTTCTTGTGTAGAAGCATTACCAAGATCCCCAATGTGAGGGCTCGTTAGAACACGGTCTTGGTAAGCCAGTGCAACCGTGTTCTTCATTTGGGCACCCACGCAAAGATAAGATCCTTCTAAAGCAGCAGGTAGTGCTGTTCCATAAGGCGCATAACCGCGCGCTCTTCTTAACATCACAGGTCCATGTTCAGAAATTCGTATAACCGAATCATCTACCGGATGAACAATAGCTCGATTATGATCAAGAAATTGATCTGCTATCGAAGCTAAGCGGTGATGTGCTTCTTTCTCATCTTTACAAAGTGGCTCTTCGGATAAATTACCGCTTGTTGCAATTAATGGCCCGCCAAATGACTTTAAGAGTAAAATATGTAACGGTGAGCTTGGTAGCATAGCACCAACCCATGGGTTATTAGGTGCTACAGCTAAGGACAAATCAGAGTTTAGAAGTCGTTTGCATAATACTATAGGTGCTGCTTGAGAACTCAGTAGATCAGACTCCTCATCGCTGATTTCCATATGTTCGCGCATCGTGGCTATATCAGCGAACATAACTGCAAAAGGTTTATGGTCTCTGTATTTTCTTTTTCTTAACTCAATTACAGCCTTTTCATTTTTGGCATCTACCATGAGGTGATAGCCGCCTATACCTTTAACAGCGAGTATGCCTCCACTCCTTAATAATTCAGCTGCACTTTTTATCTCATCTTTCGTGTCAATTTTTTCACCTAATTTTGAATACAAAGAGAGCTGAGGGCCACATACAGGACATGCATTTGGTTCTGCATGAAATCTTCTATTGAGTGGATCATTATATTCCTTCTGACATTTCGAGCACATACGAAATGCACGCATACTCGTGTGCGATCTGTCGTAAGGTATTTCCTCCAATATAGAATAACGGGGTCCACACTGTGTGCAGTTAATAAATGCATACCCGTAACGGTGATTACGTTTATCCGCCATTTCAGAAGCACAGTGATGGCAAGGCGCCAAATCAGAGGGAATAGATAGATCGGCTGGAGTCTGACTTCTTTCACTTGCAATAATTTCAAACTCCGGGGTTACAGGAATTGCATCTTGTGGTGTCGGTATCGTTTCAACAGAAACGATATGTGCTATAGCAGGAGCATCATGGACTAATTTTTTAATAAAAAGATCTATCGTTTTTGTAAGCCCTATGAGACGTATAACGACTCCTTGACCATCATTCTTAATCCACCCTTTAAGATGCATTTCCGATGCTATACGATACGCATAAGGTCTAAATCCCACGCCTTGCACAGTTCCACGAACTCTAACAAGGACATCTGAATGCTTACTATTTAGACTAGAATTTAAGGATGTCGCTATCATGGCTATAGTTTTTCTAGATGTTTATTTATAGCATCATACCAACTCTTAAGCCCTTCACCGCTGCGTGATGAAACTTCGATAAGCTGTGCCTGAGGAGCGATTTTTTTAATATTCTCGACCGCCAGCTTACGACTAAAGCCAAGCACATCTGCTACATCAACTTTTGTAAGCAGTACAATATCTGCTGATTTAAAGATTGGAGGATACTTAAGCGGCTTATCTTCTCCCTCCGTGCACGAAAGTAATACGACTCTCAGTTTTTCGCCGAGATCGAAAGATGCGGGACATACTAAATTTCCAACATTTTCGATAAAAAGAACTTTAACTCCATTAAGATCAATAGCATCTAAACCTTTTGCTACCATCTCTGCTTCTAGATGACATGCAGACCCGGTAGTAATTTGTGCAACTGAAACATGCGGTCTTTGAAGGCGCCTTCCGTCATTATCTGTCTCTAGGTCTCCTACCAGTACTGCGGTTTTTACCTGTTTACCAAATTCATCGAGCGTTTTCTCTAATAGGGTTGTTTTGCCTGCACCAGGGGAAGAAACAAGATTTAGAGCCAGTATCCCTTTTCCTCTAAAAAAACCTCTGTTACGCTCTGCTATACGGTCATTCTTATCGAGTAAGGGAATAGCTAGATCAACCGTGCGTGTTTTAATTTCATCATGATGGTGTTCTTCATGTGAATCATCATGGCAATGAGCCGTTCCATCTTCATGCACATGCCATCCATGCCCTTTCGAGTGCGCATCGTCGTGACCATGCATTACGTGGACCGCATACTCTATATCTTCTTCTACTTCTTCATGAACATGGGGATGGGGATTATCTTTACACATAAATGATTAGGTTTTGAGAGGTTATTACGTTAAGCCATTTCTATTTGTTTAAGCTCTAATTCTTTACCCTGATGCAGCTGTCCAGATAACTCACCACAGGTGGGGCATGTAAAAATAAAGCCTGAATCGACTCCAAACTCTTCTTTGCAACTACGGCAATAAGCCCGAGCAGGAACATCACAAATCTCAAGGAGCGCACCCTCTGCAATTGTTGAGCGCGTTACTACATCGAAGGCGAATCGTAACGAATCAGGCTCTACACCAGCTAAGGATCCTATTCGAAGAACAATACGAATAACTTTTTTAGCTCCACGAAGACTGGCCTGTTCAAGCACAGTATTTATCGCCGATTCCATTATTCCTAGTTCATGCATTGGACTAGGCATAATTTGCTATCGAATATCTAATACGTCGAGCAAGAGCGTATCGATTGACAAGATACGCTCACTGTTAGCCAAGGGATGCGTTTTATTGTTTAGCCAATAAGACTAGTATGAGCAGATCCACTCTAGACCGATTATATCAAATCTGTCTCTTAGCTTATTTATTCATCCCTAATCTGCTTTACCCTATGAATTACGGCATTGAAGAAACGATTCAGATTCCCACCGTCTACGATCAGATGGTTTCACGCGGCGTATCACGCCGTGATTTCTTAAAGTTCTGCGCATGGATGAGTGCTTATTTAGGTATGGAGCACTCTGGAAGCGCACAAATTGCGCAAGCGATCCAGTCTAAGCGGAGAATACCTGTTGTTTGGATGCATTTTCAGGAATGCACCTGCTGTAGTGAATCTTTCTTAAGATCATCACACCCTATTGTTGCTGACATACTTCTTGATAAAATATCACTCGATTACACAGAAACCCTTCAAGCCGCAGCTGGATATCAGGCAGAAGAAAATCTGCAGGACACGATCACCAAGTATAAAGGCGAATACCTTATGCTTGTTGAGGGTTCAATTCCTATGGGAGCAGATGGTAATTACTGCGTTGTAGGTGGTAAATCAGCTATTGATACCGTTCGTGAGGTAGCCGCTGGTGCTAAAGCAATTATAGCTTGGGGCAACTGTGCTTGTTCTGGATGTGTACAGGCCGCAAATCCAAATCCTACTCAAGCAACACCTGTCAGTGCTATTATTAAAGATAAGCCTATCATTAATGTACAGGGTTGCCCACCTATTGCCGAAGTTATGGCAGGGGTACTCGTTCACCTACTCACATTTGATAGAATTCCTCAGCTCGATTCACTCGGTCGTCCTAAAGCGTTCTATTCACGCCGTGTTCACGACACCTGTTACCGCAGACCTAACTTTGATGCTGGATTATTTGTTGAATCTTTTGATGACGAAAATGCACGTAAAGGTTACTGCCTGTACAAAGTAGGATGCAAAGGTCCTACAACATATAACTCTTGCGGCGTCATTAAGTGGAATAACGGTACCAGTTACCCAATTCAATCAGGACATCCGTGCCTTGGTTGTTCAGAGGCTAAATTCTGGGATAACGGTCCTTTCTATCAACGTCTCGAGAGTTTCCCTGGATTTGGTGTTGAATCCACAGCAGACAATATCGGTACAACGATTGGTGTCGCTACCCTGGCAGGTTTAGCTGCACACGCTGTGGCTACAAATGTATTCAAACGTAACACGATTGGTCCACAACCAGGCGAAAAACCTGAATCGATAGAAGATGATTCAAAAACCAGTTCATAAACTAACCTTTACCCAATTACCCTAGTCATGAATGAACGTATTGTAGTCGATCCAGTTACACGTATTGAGGGCCATCTGAGAATTGAAGCAGAAGTTAAAGATGGTCGCATCGTAGATGCATGGAGCGCAGGCACCATGGTTCGCGGTTTAGAAATCATTCTCAAAGGTAGAGATCCACGCGATGCGTGGGCTTTTTGTGAACGCGTATGTGGCGTATGTACCACCGTGCATGCACTAGCCTCCGTCAGAAGCGTGGAAGACGCACTGGGAATTAATGTGCCACCCGCTGCTGAATTGATCCGTAATATCATGTACACCATTCAGAATGTACAAGATCACGTAGTTCACTTCTATCACCTACATGCGCTTGATTGGGTTGATGTTGTCAGTGCACTAAAAGCAGACCCTAAAGAGACCTCCCGTATTGCGCAGTCTATTTCTCATTGGCCCAAGAGTTCACCCCAGTATTTTGCAGATATTCAAAAACGCCTGACCGGCTTTGTAGCGAGTGGACAATTAGGTATTTTTGCTAATGCCTACTGGGGTCACCCAGCATATAAACTGCCTGCAGAAATCAATCTGATTGGTGTAGCCCACTATTTAGAAGCGCTAGAATGGCAGAAAGACGTGATTAAGATCCACGCAATCTTTGGAGGAAAAAATCCTCATCCTAATTATCTCGTAGGCGGCATGCCTTGCTCAATTAATATTGATGAGGCAAATGCCATTAACGCAGAACGCCTTGCTCTTGTTGGGAAACTGCTCAAAGACGCACAAGACTTTGTAGAACAAGTCTATTATCCTGATTTACTCGCTGTTGCACCTTACTACTTGGAGTGGGCAGGTATTGGTGGAGGTTTATCAAACTATCTCTGCTATGGTGACCTACCTACAGCAGGATTTAGTAATATCGATTCATTTAAGTTTAAACGAGGAGCTATTCTTAATCGCAACCTAAACGAAGTGCTACCTGTAGATGCTAAAGATACGCAAAGCGGTATTGAAGAATTTGTTGATCACTCGTGGTATGATTATTCCGTAGGAGAAGGTAAAGGACTGCACCCTTGGAGCGGAGAAACTAAACTTAATTACTCAGGACCAAAAACGCCTTACAAGAATCTCGATGTAGATAAAAAATACAGCTGGCTAAAAACACCTCGCTGGAAGGGTCACGCTATGGAAGTTGGTCCTCTTTCTCGTATGCTTGTTGGCTACGCAAGTAACCAATCTGAAATTAAAGCAGCCGTTACAGAAACCCTCGGAGCACTCAATGCACCTGCATCTGTACTTTTCTCAACATTAGGTAGAACAGCAGCTCGCGGTATCGAAGCCCGTCTAACTGCAAAGTGGGGATTAGAATTCTACAATTCCTTACTAAAACTGATTAAGGATGGTGACACCCGTACCTTCACTAAAGATCGTTGGGATCCCGAGACATGGCCAAAAGAAGCTAAGGGCGTAGGTATGTCTGAAGCTCCTCGTGGAGCTCTTGCTCACTGGATTGTTATCAAAGATAAAAAAATTGAAAACTACCAACTCGTGGTTCCTTCAACATGGAATGCTTCACCTCGTGACGCAACAGGACAAAGATCAGCTTATGAAGCATCGCTTATCGGAACACCTGTACACGATACAAAGCAACCACTAGAAATTATCCGTACAATTCACTCTTTCGATCCATGCTTAGCTTGTGCTGTGCATCTGTACGAAGACGGTAAAGAAGTTTCCAAGCAAGAATTAGCAGCTCAGTAACCAGGAGTACTCCTATGAGACCAACACGTGAATATATTCGAGTGTACGTCTGGGAATTGCCCGTAAGGCTATTCCACTGGATTAATGCTTTAAGTATTTTAGCTTTAGCTGTCACAGGATATCTCATCGCCCACCCACCTGCATTTATGTCTCAACAAGATGCATCGATGGGCTATTGGTTTGCTAAGGTGAGGTTTACCCACTTTGTAGCTGCCTACATTTTCTTATTTGTGATGATTATGCGTTTATATTGGGCTTTTGTTGGAAATAAGTTTGCCCGCTGGAATAATTTTATTCCGTACAAACCTGCTCAGTTTAAAGAAATGTTAGATGTTCTTAAAATTGAGATATTAGCCTTTAGTAAAAAACCGTTACATACTTTAGGGCACAACGTAATCGCTTACATCTCTTATGCGGTTATGTTTTTTCTTGGGTTATTCCAAATCGTATCAGGCTTTGCTATTTATGCCCAAATGAGTAGCGCATGGCTGCCTCAACAATTTACGTGGGTAATACCTCTTTTTGGCAATGAGCTCACGCTACTAAATCTGCATTACGCCGTCATGTGGCTATTCGCATTATTTACTGTTGTGCATATTTATTTAGTTTTCTTCACCGATTATATTGATGGTCATGGCGATGCCTCATCTATCATTGGAGGTTGGAAATTTCTAGATCGACACAGTCACGCGGTTCAAACTGGTGAAGGCTTTAACGCTTTAGGACATAACCCCGCTAAAACTTCAAAAGCTCGTTCGCACAACTGAACCTAATAATACAAACGTGGCTTTACCGAGCATACCTCTTATCGATTCTATTCTTGTAGGGGAATCGTCTGCAAACCCTTACACCACTCGTGACAAACCCCACATTCTTGTTCTAGGTGTGGGAAATATAATCATGGGAGATGAAGGTGTCGGCGTACATGTACTGCGTCATTTAGAAAATCACCCACTACCCCACCAGGTGCGATTGCTTGATGGAGGCACAGGCGGCGTAAATTTATTATGTGAGTTTGATGCAGCTTACGCTGTCATATTAATCGATGCTACACGCGATGGATCTTTGGCGGGCACAATCAAGTATCGTAAAATTGATAAAGTAGCCGAACTCCCTCGTGGTTTAGGAGCACACGACTTTGGATTAAAAGATTTATTTGCTGCTGCAGCATTAATCGGGAAGTTGCCTGAATTGCATTTATATACGATCGAAGTTGAAGAAATAGATCCTATGACAACAGAGCTATCTAGGCCTGTAGAGCTAGCTGTACCCAAGGTGATCGATATGATAGCAAAACACGCTACCTTACTCGCGAACGATCTAGCGCTTAAATAAAACAATAAGTAAAGGGCGAGTCCCTTACGAGACTCGCCCTTACCCCTTCTAAGTTTACTCTCTAGTTAAGAGTAAGTTTTACGTCAGACAAATCGGATAAATCCAATGAGTGCAGCTGTTGCTATGGCTAAACCCACGTAACGAGGGATCTTAATCGATACACGGTTCGCTAATAAACCTAACGCCATTCCAGTTAAATGGAGAGTAACCGTTGCGATAATAAACCCTAGCCCATAGCTAAATCCACTAACGGAAACAGGCATTTCTGCACCGTGTGCAATACCATGAAACACGGCAAATGCACCTACACATAGCATTGCTGATTTTACTGATACGTTGAGCGAAAACGCTAAAAATACACCTAAAATAAATACAGAGGCGACAATTGCCTGCTCTAGACCATATACCTTCATCACAGGAAATTCCTGCCCTAAAAGAGCGAATACAGCCATGGTAGTCACAAATGTTAGAGGAACTTGCCAAAGAGCACGCCTACCTAACTGCGATGCCCATAATCCTACAGCAATCATTGTTAATATGTGATCCCATCCCATCAATGGATGGAGTAAGCCTGATGTTAGTCCAACGCTAGAACCGTGACCAGGATGACAATATACCGCTGGCACTCCTAGTAATAGATAAAGCGGTATGAGACGTGGAATAATTTTCATGTTCGTTATTTCGGTTAATGAACTTAAGGGGTGAGAAGGATACACTACCTGCGCATCCTTTTCATAAGAGAGTACCACTAAGGACCTTTTTGCTCTCCTCACTCCTTGCTTAATTGTAAGCAAATTTTGAATCCCCTATACGCAGTAATTGCGTAGCATAAGATTTATAATTTTTCTGTATCTAGATTTTCGATGATTAGAAATTTTCTAATTATGCGTAACTATAAACAATGTATGCGCAGAAGCATGACTCTATGTATGCGATAATGACTCAAACGTAGTATTCAAAATCAAAACACAGCTCACCTATACCTATGAAAAAAATTGCTTATCTCTCATCTGCTTTAATTTTTGTTACTAGCACTATCTATGCAGCAACTCCTGATGAATCGTGGAGTAAACTTTGTGCATCTTGTCATGGTAAAGATGGCAAAGCTCATACGAAAGCTGCGAAGAAGATGGATGTAAAAGATCTTACCGATGCAAGCTACGCTAAAACATTTACAGACGAAGATGCATTTAAATCACTTAAAATGGGATTAAAAGATAAAGACGGTAAGGAACGCATGAAACCATTCAGTGAAAAACTTTCAGATGATGAAATTAAGGGACTCGTAGCTTACGTTCGCGGCTTATCCAAGTGAACTCTACTCCCGATAATTTAGATCCACAGCCAGACTCGAAAAGCCAGCCTTTGTGGAAAAACTGGACAAGCATAGCTGGTGCTATTTTAGCATCGGGTAGTTTATTCGCGTTTTTACTCCTGTTTTCAATGGACATGATGGGTAAGGGAAAAACAAACCCTTACCTAGGAATCTTATGCTACGTTATCACCCCAGGATTTCTAGCGTTTGGTTTAGCGATAGTTTTCTGGGGAATGTGGAGACAACGTAAACGCATAAATACTGCAAAAGATCTTAATAGATCTCCGGTATTAGAAATTGATTTTTCACGTCCGAAGGATCGTCGCATACTAATCGGCTTTATTGCAGCGGCATTTATATATCTAGTACTCACCGCTATAGGAAGTTATCAAACCTACATCTATACTGAATCGGATAATTTTTGCGGTATGGTGTGTCACCAAGCGATGGGACCTGAGATTACTTCATACAAAAACTACTCTCATGCTCATGTAGCTTGTGTTGAGTGTCACGTAGGCGAAGGTGCTGCAAGTTATATTACCGCTAAGATAAATGGCGTTCATCAATTAATTGGAATAACGTTTAATACCTACCCAAGACCTATTCCAACACCTGTTCACAATATGCGGCCTGCAAATGAAACATGTGAACATTGCCACTGGTCAGAAAAACTTACTGGTGATTTACAACGTACATTCAATCACTTCATGGCAGATGAAAAGAATACTCCTTACACTGTACGTCTAGTTATTAAGGCAGGAAGTGGTGGAACCATACATAATGCACCCGGCGGAATTCACTGGCACAATAATCCAGATACAAAAATCGAATACTTTGCATCCGATCCTCAACGGCAAGTTATTCCTTGGGTTCGTCTTACTGAACGTAATGGAACGGTTACTGTATTTAGAAAAGATGGATTTAAAGATGAGCCAAAGGCTAATCAAATCATTAAAATGGATTGTTTATCCTGCCATAACAGACCCGCACACAAATACAGTTCTCCTAATTCAGCAATGGATGAAGCACTCTATTTAGGACGGGTTGATAAAACACTTCCATCTATAAAACGTGTTGCCGTAGACCTGCTCACGAAACCTTATAAAACCTCGGAAGAAGCAGATGCAGTTATAACTGCTGAACTTAAAAAGAAATACGCGGATACAAAAAATCTTGATGAAACCATAAGTGGAGTCCTTCGGGTTTATCACAATAATTTCTTTCCAGAAATGAAAGTAGACTGGAGTAAGTATCCAGAAAATATTGGTCACATGGACACACTAGGATGTTTTAGGTGCCATGACGATAAACACATCGCCGAAGGTGGTAAGCATTTACCAGCTACTACCTGTACAAGTTGCCATATTATTTTAGCACAAGGCGCAGGAGACGAACTTGAACACCTAACAAGAAAAGGAGCTCCATTTAAACATCCTTCCTCGGATATTAATGGCGTTGATTTGACCTGCAGCGATTGCCACAACGGCAAGAATCAAGATAATTGACCCAAATTAGATTTTGTTACCAACCATCACTCTCTTTGGGTGATGGTTTTTTTGCTAAAAATTAACCTAAAAGGCGTTAATCACATGCTATGCTATCTTATAGCATTATTATTAAATCTAACGTGCATATCTTGGTAATATATACATATTCCTCACCTAGTCATATATCCTGATATCTTTCTATGAAATATCTCTTAAACACTAAATTGTTATGTGTTGTTTTTATTAGCTTAGTTGCGTTCTGCGATCTTAATGCTTTGGCACCAAGCAATAACAGCGCCCTAACATTCTGCGTAGCAGGCGACATGAGAAGTTTTACGGAAAATCCTAATCATGACGGCAAACGTTACTTTGATGGGGCTTGTGATGCTATGCATAAAATTGGTCCTGGATCATTTCTTATATCACCAGGAGATTTTGACCCACCTTCAGCAAATCGTGCTGTGATTGATAAGTACCTCGGTAAAGACTTCCCTTGGTATCTTGTTGTTGGCAATCATGATGTTGAAAACGCAACATTCATGCCATGGGTGCGCGCATGGCTAAAACAGAGCATACCAAATGTTGTTAGACGTGGGACTGCTGGTAGTCATTTATCGCTATATTCATGGGATTTTAACAACTCCCATTTCATCGCGATTGATAGTTATCCATGGGCTATCCCAGGTAAAAGTGGCAAAGTAGACATAACCGAAGAAACGTTTAAGTGGATCGAGGAAGACCTCAAAGCGACCCATAAGCCTTTTATTTGGGTAACTGGTCATCAACCCATAATATCTATTCCTGATATAGATACTGGAAGACACAGACATGACAAAGATTCAGTAAGCACTAATCCAGAAACAGCGAAACGCTTTATTGCTTTATTAGAAAAATATCATGTTAAAGCCTACTTATGTGGTCATACCCATGATGTATCTGTACAGAAACTTCCAGGCGGCCTGTGGCAATGTGATTCGGGGCATGCTCGTGGAGGCGGAGATACTGGAACTCCTAGTTCATTTCTAAGGTTGTCTGCTGATAGTAGCGGAGCAAAAGTTGAAATTTATAGAGCAGACCCGACAGGCAATCTATACAAACTGCATAGTGTAATAAAATTAGACTGATATGGTTTAATATAATAGAATTTAGTTACCCAGCATGAGACATAGTAAAAGATTAATAAAACTGGCGACTGTTGCCACTATCTTAAAATTATTACAAATAAATGCGATTTCTCAAACAGATGAAATTCAGGTATACACGGGAGACTTAGCAAATCCTGGAGAAGTAAGTTTAACGCTTCACAATAACTACACTATTTCAGGACAAACCTCTCCGGGCTACCCTGGTGCCGTTATAGCTAACCACAGTCTCAATGGAGTACCCGAGTTCGCTTATGGACTAAACGCGTGGTGCGAACTAGGTCTTTACCTACCAGTATATACGATTACAGGTAATCATAATTTATACTCCGAAAGCGGCAAACTAAGAGCCCTGTTTGCTACTCCAGATGCAGATAAAAAAAATTTCTTTTACGGAGTTAATTTTGAACTTAGCAAGAATGCAGTTCGCTGGGAGGACAAAAAATACTCTGGAGAAATTAGGCCTATCGTTGGATTTAGAAACCAAGGCATAACCTACACTATTAATCCTATCGTAGACACAGGTTTTGATGGATTAAAAAAAATGGATTTTGCTCCATGCGTTAGAGTCTCATATGATTTATCTGAATTATGGACAGTAGCCGCAGAAGAATATGCTGATTTCGGTCCGCTAAACAATCCATACAAAGCTTCTGATCAAACGCACTCCCTATTCCTTGTTTTAGATAGAAATTCTAAATATGGATTCGAAGTAGGTATCGGACATGGATTAACCAATTCATCAGATAAATGGGTTATTAAATTTATGTTTAATACGCTTCTAAGCCCTTCCCATAATAGTAAATAAATTTGACTGTCTGAAATGACGTAAACTCGTCTTAGTTTCTTTTTTGTTAGAAATTACCCCTACATGAATTCCATATCGCGCAGAACATTTATTGAAAAAATGGGTGGCGCCCTTGCTTCTACATCTCTTGGTGTGGCCCTAAACCCTTTGTTAAAATCAGGTAAGAAACCAAATGTTTTATTTTTCATGTCGGATGACATGCGAGTAGAACTCGGATGCTATAATAGTCGTTTTGGTGCACATACTCCTCATTTAGATGCTCTTGCTAAAAGCGGTGTTCGTTTTGATAAAAACTACTGTCAATTTCCTTTATGTAATCCGTCCCGTACTTCACTCCTCACGGGACGACATCCAACTACCACACGTGTTTTAGGTAACAGAACTGCTTTTAGAGATACTCATCCTGAGTGGATTAGCTTACCTCAGCTTTTTAAAAATAATGGATATACCACACTAAGAACGGGTAAAATATTCCATGGTGGTATAGACGACCCTAAGGCATGGAGCCAGGGAGGTGAGCTGCCGGATGATGAAGGTCCCGATCAAATTGGTCACACAAAGCAAAAAAGTAAAATTGTACGCACAAAAACATTCTCCAAGGGAATGGATAAGGCAGCATACTCAGATCGTATTGTAATTCTCGATGGCAATGGCGAAGGGCATGGCGACTATAATTGTGCGAGTAGAGCTATTCAATTTCTTAGAGATAATAAAGATAAGCCATTCTTTCTTGGTTGCGGTTTTGTAAAACCGCACAGCCCACCGACTGCCCCTCAAAAATTCTTTGATCTTTATAATCCAGCCTCATTTGTTTTACCTGAAGATTTTGCTACTACTCCAACAGTACCTCCTGGGTTTCCATCTGCCGCAATTCGCAAAAGAAATGCAGATCTTTTTATAGGACGTAGTAGTGAGCCGCATGAGGCACGCGAAGTAATTCAAGCCTATCTGGCATCTATCTCATGGACTGATTGGAATATAGGCAGAGTAATTGAAGAACTCGAGCATCTAGGCTTACGCGATAATACCATAATCGTATTTGTAGCCGATCATGGCTATCAACTTGGAGAAAAGGGGAAATGGTCAAAAGCAGGATCCCTTTTTGAAATGGGTACGCGCGTTCCTACTATCATCTCAGCACCTATGGCGCAGGGTAATGGCAAAACCTGTACTACCATTACACAATCAATCGACTTGTATCCTACCCTTGCTGAGTTATGTGGCCTTACACTACCTGAAGGTATAGAATCGCGCAGTATTACTCACCTACTCAATGATCCAAACTCTCCATCGAGTGAACCTGCTTATAGTGTATGGAGTGAAGACGGAAACACGTTATATGGCGTATCTGTGCGTACACTGAAATGGCGATATGCAGAATATGGTAAAGAGGGTGTTAATGGCTGCATGTTACTAGATATGGAAAACGACCCACACGAATTACATAATGTTGCAAACGATCCTAAAAATGAATCGATTGTAAGTGATCTCTCTAAATTAGTTAGAGCATACGCTGCAAAGCTTAACGTTACATGATCTTTCTTAGTATCAATAATAAATCCCCATAATGTCACAAAAATTATTAAACAAAGTTGCTATTATAACCGGCGCTAGTGCAGGAATTGGCCAAGCATCAGCACGTGCACTTGCAGCAGAAGGAGCAAGTATCGTTATCACTGCCCGCAGGAAAGATCGTCTAGAATCTCTTAAATCAGAAATTCAAAAATTAGGTGGAAAAGCAGTAATTGTTTTAGGCGACGCAAAAGAAGAAAATACAGCCATTAACTGCGTAAAAGCAGCTGTAGATAACTTCGGCAAACTTGATATTCTGATTAATAACACAGGTATCGGAAACTACAAAAAATTAGTTGATACCACAGCTGAAGACTATGATCAGATGGTTGATACTAATGTACGCTCTACCTTTCTTTTTTCTAAATATGCAGTACCTGTTATGGAAAAACAAAAATCGGGTACTATATTAATGGTGTCGTCAATGGCAGGTGTTTATGGCTTTGGTGGTGAAGCTGTATATTGCATGACTAAATTTGCCCAAGTAGGTTTTGCACAAGCACTAGATCGTGAACTTCGCGAAAAAGGTATTAAAGTAGGTGCTATATGCCCAGGAGGAGTTAAAACAGAATTTGCAATAGGAACAGGCAGAACCGAAGAAGGCGTTGCAGCTTCAAACATGCTAGATCCTGAAGATGTTGCTCAAGTAATCTTACTTGCCTGTACCCAGTCTGCTAAATCACGCATCATAGAAATACAAATGCGTACAATGGCTGAAGGCTTAGCTTAATTATTTTTTCTTACCTAGCTGCACATCTAACCAAACAGCTAGTGTCAGAACTGTTCCTCGAGCGATAAATTTGATTTCTGGAGGAACAGCTATAAGCGTCATACCGTTGAGGAGCGTTGTCATAATCAAGGCACCCCATATTACACCTCCTACAGTTCCCCTGCCGCCTCTTAAAGCAGTACCGCCAATAACACAGGCTGCAATTGCATCTAGCTCCATTAAATCACCAACCGTTGTTGTACTTGCTCCAGAATAAGCGGTTGTCATAAATCCCGTTAAAGCGACAGCTACTCCCATCAGCGTAAAACTTAAAGTAGTAACCAGTCTTACATTGATTCCTGATAAAGAAGCAGCTTCTGGATTTCCACCAATAGCGTATATATACCTGCCAAACGAAGTATGCTGGGTTAAAAAATATACCACGCTTGCGGTACTCGCTAATACAAGCAGCGTTAGTGGAACACCCCGAAAGTGATTAAAAATAATAGTAATTCCAACTAGACCACAGGTGATGATTAACCACGATGATATTGATTTATAAGGACTGGATACGGTTAAGTGATGCTCACGTCTGGAATTTCGTTCGCTGTGAATTAAATAAGCAAGTACCGCAGCAATCAAAAAAGCTAATAATAATCCTAAACCGTGGGGTAGATAATACGTAGTTAATTTCGAATAAATATTCTCAATATCGCCTCGAGATACAGGAATGGTTGAATTTTGGATGATCTGCCAAAAAAAGCCTTTAAAAATTAATAATCCACCAAGAGTGATAATGAATGAAGGGATTCTTTGCTTAATAATTAAATATCCCATCAATGACCAAATAATCACACTTAAGATTAACCCAGTAAGTAAGGCTAAGTATGCTGGCCAATTATATTGAAATATAAGCACAGCTGAGAGACCCCCTATTAAACCAACACCACTACCTACTGAAAGATCTATCTGTCCTGTCAGTAAGACAAGAAACATACCGAGAGCTAGCGTTCCCGTAATAGAAAATTCTACAATTAATTGTGTTAAATTACGTGGCCCAATAAAGGATGGCTCTCGAATTGAAAAATAAATGCATATGAGCGTTAAAGCTAGAGGCATTGTAAGATTTCTAATCAATTTTAGATTCATGATTTCAAATATTTATAATTGCCCCATTGCTGCAGATAATAAATTTTCCTGCGTGTAGTCATTTCTATTAAATACCGAACTTAATTCACCTTCGTGCATCATTACAATTCGGTCACTCATAGCCATTAATTCAGGCAGTTCGCTGGATACTAATACAACAGCTTTTCCAGCGTCAGTTAATCGATTGATGAGTTCGTAGATTTCAAGTTTCGCTCCGACGTCAATTCCACGCGTAGGTTCATCAAATAAGATAATTTGAGGTTCTGTCATTAACGCTTTCCCTATAACAACTTTTTGTTGATTGCCTCCCGACAAGCCCTCGACACTGCTATTTTGATTTACTGCTTTAATATGAAGAAAATCATACATCTTCTGATTATCATCATATTCATCGAGAAGACTTAGTTTCCCAAATTTTGCATAATGGCTTAGATGGGAGAGTGAAATATTAAAACCCACCGTTTGCTCGATTATTAGGCCATATCGTCTGCGATCTTCACTGACTAAAACTAATCCCTGCTTAATAGAATCTTTAGGCGCACTTCTGTTATCTACCAGTCGATTACGGACATATAACTTCCCTTTAACACGCTTCCCCCATGCCCCAACTAAATGCATTAATAAACTAGTCCTACCAGCACCCATCAAACCACCAATGCCAAGGACTTCTCCACCTCTAACCTGTAGTGTTATATTTTTAATGAACACTTGATTAGAATTATCATCAGCAACACAGATCTGATCTGTTTCTAATAAAACTTCCCCTAGTTTCGTATTTACTCTCTTTGGAAATAAATCACTGATTTGCCGTCCAACCATGTAACGAATAATATCAGATCTAGTTGTTTCTGACGTTTGGACAGTCTTGATTGTTTGCCCATCCCTTAAAACCGTAATTCTATCAGATAGTTGGAAAACTTCGTCTAGCTTATGGGATATGTAAATACATGAAACACCCTCTGCTTTAAGACGTTTCAGATGCGAAATAAGTAACTCTATTTCATGGTCAGATAGCGCAGCAGTAGGTTCATCTAAAACTAAAATGCTCGGGTGTTTGTTAATTGCTCTAATTATTTCAATTAGCTGCTTCTGGCCTACTCCTAAATCTCCAACTTTAGTTTCAGGTGATAATTTTAAATCAAAATTCTTTAATAAATCAGCTGTGTTTTCGTAAACTTTAGCCCAATCAACACGAAACCCAATTTGAGGCAGATTTCCCAAAAATATATTCTCGGCTATATTTAATTCATCAATTAAAGATAACTCCTGAGTTACAACTGCCATACCTGCTTCCTGAGCGTCACGCACCGTCTTAAAAGCGATCAGTGTTTTATTAAGTCTTAATTCACCTTCGTAAGAGCCAAAGGGATAAACTCCTGACAATAATTTAATTAAAGTAGATTTACCTGCTCCGTTCTCACCACACAATGCATGTATCTCTCCTTGCTTAAGTTCGAAATTAACTCCGCTTAATGCAGTTATACCTGCAAATCTTTTGGTAAGGCTATGTGCTTCTAATAAAGCCACTGATTTATTTTATTTCTGCTTCTGAGTGAAATCCGTCTGCTACGACAGTCTGCATTAAATTTGATTTATCAACGGTTACTACAGCTTCGAATATTGAAGGCACTTCCTTAAACCGATTATTTATTGTTTGAGTAGTCTGAGGCTTAATACCTGTAGCAATATCAACAGCGATATTAGCAGCTAATGTAGCCAATTTTTTCACAGGTTTATACACCGTCATAGACTGAGTACCACGCAGTATACGTTGGCATGCAGCTAAATCTGCATCTTGACCAGTCACCAAAACCTTACCCGCCAAACCTTCTTCTAACAAAGCCTGAATTGCACCTCCAGCAGTACCATCATTTGTTACAATCACTTGGTCTATTGCATCTCCATTTTTTGTAAGAGCTGCATTCATAATCTTTTTTCCTAACTCAGGTTTCCAATCAAGAGCCCAATCCTCATGTAGTACTTTTATTTTACCTGAAGCAATAAGTGGATTAAGTATATTATCCTGACCTTGTTTAAACATAACCGCGTTTTGATCTGTACGTGATCCTAAAATACGAACAATGCGGGCCGGCCTATCTTGAGGTAAAAATTTTACTGCGTATGCGGCCTGGGCTTCTCCTACTTTTACATTATCAAACGATAAATAGTAATCTACAGCACAGTTCATAATTAATCTGTCATAAGATATAACTGGTATATGTGCTTCATTTGCTGATTTTACAGCACGCCCCATCGCCTCCCCATTATGCGGCACAATTACTAGTACATCCACACCTCGACTGATTAAGGATTCAACATCTCTTACCTGTCTTGTATCATCACTCGTAGCAGACTGTACAATTACCTGAGCTCCACGTTTCTGCGCTTCTTTAATGAATGTATCACGGTCAGAAATCCAACGCTCTTCTTTGAGTGTATCTAAAGAAAGTCCAATAACGGGATGCTCCTTTGATGCAAAAGCAGATGCAACTAAAGCAAGGGTTCCTAGTAAGCACAGAATACGAGAATACATGACTAATTGGGGTAAAAGTAACTAACTACTCCTATTAATAGTGTTTTTACTATATATATTGCAAGCGCCCAGACGAAAAGCTCAGGCTCCTAACTCAAGTTAATTGATATTCGGCAGATGAAAATACCGTGATCATAGCTCTTTTAATTTTACGTTGATATTCACGGGTGTTTTTTTCAGAACCGCCGAGATAACTTTGAAGCGCCTGAATATATCCAGGGCTTGGCTTCACACTTAGATATTGATCAACCAACTTCTGGCTTAATTCATCTACAGACAAACTACTTAAATGTTCTATGTCAGAATTTGATATTTTAAATGCTACATCACCTGAAGCTCTAGCCTGTGCAAGTAGGCGTTTTTCATCTTCATTTAATCCAGCTTCATAAAACGGCGTAAACAGTCCCTCGACCATAGCACGTCTTGCTGCGAGGGATGTGGAGTTAATCCAATGGTAGCCGCCCACCCACCCTCTAACATTCGGTGGATCAAAAATTACTTGTCCCATTTGCTTGAAAGGTGTCACTACAAATCTAGGTACAGGTAGCACGTGTAAATCTAGATCTTGCAATAGCCCTAAGTAAAATTGAATAGGACTCTTAACAAAATTACCTCTAAAACCAGATTCAAAAAATAACCGACTGCTAAAAAATGTTTTAGCTAACCATCTTAAATCATATTTATGCTGGCGCCATTTTTGGCCTAATGAATCAAGATAAGGTTTATCTATCATCGTATCACTTAGATAAAACTTAACTAATTCATGCGGTAAAAATGAACCGGCTGCCGGCAATGCATAGGCTATATTAATAACACCGTCTCCATCAAATCTACCGCTAACACCAAAAATAGTCTTAACGCCACGGTCATGCTGTTTAGGGATAATTACCGCTGTATCTTCATCCCTCTTAATTCGGTAACCCGTAAAAGCTCGAGCAGCTTCTTTGATATCTTTTTCAGAATAGTTGCCCTCACCCAAAACGAATAACTCCATCAATTCCCGAGCAAAATTTTCATTTGGAGTATCTTTATTACTCTTATTTAAATCGAGGTAGTTTACCATGGCAGGCGATCTCGATATAGCCTTGGTTAAACTAGGAGCATCTTTTAATCCATACTCAGCAATTATTTCAAAGTGCTGATATATGTGTTCGGGATTTTTAACTTTGTTATATCCTACTACGTATATATCGCTTAAAAATAATACCCACTTAGCAAACGCTGCATTTTCAGGTTTTCTAGCATACTCAAACCATTCTATAGACATATCCACAATAGCTTCTTTCGAAGCCTTACGGATTTGCTTTTGAATTTTTCTTTTATCGTTTTTTGATTCTATAATTGAACTATCAGAGCGAATTTTATCTTTCGCGTCCTGCATCTGTGTTAACGTTTGCGTCTCGTTAAAATGAGGTATTGTTGCTGGAAACAACCTGTCTAGTGTGACACTCAATCCATCTTTATATACGCGTTCTACCTCACGTGGTGTAGCAGTCCACTGAGTACGTCTTAGTAGATGACGTGCCGTGTCTAAGGACCACTCTCCAAGAGGAAGCGATTCCCATGCTATATCCGGGGTAAGAAGCATAGAATCAAATTACCTTACATTTCTATAATGTAGAGTGAAAACTGAATTATCTAAACCTGTAACTTATTGTCACAAATTGTTCTTAGTTTCTTAACTCCGTATCACACTTACAACCCTGTTACTTCCCATCCCTTACGATACGTTCTACGTAAATAAGCATTTGCCTGCGTTTCATTATCAAACTTCAAGTCTTTAGAATTCCATTTCAGCGTAGTATGTGGATAACGCACAGCAATTGAACCTAGTAATACCGTTTCTGTTAAAGGTCCTGAATAATCAAAAGGAGCCTCTGGTTTTCCAGGTAAACCTACAATAGCTTCTGCCCAATCACTCCAATGATGGGTAGATTTAATATCGGGTAATTTATAATCGGAGAATTTATTTTCAGGGAAAAGTTCAGGGCTGGCAACGTGAGGCACGTGAAGTACACCTGCTGTACCAATTATAATAGACCCTTGTGAAAGTTCGATAGAAGTAGGTGATTTTGCTTTTGAGCTCTTAGCAGCTGTCTCTGATTTTGGTTTTTTACTAACAATCAATTCCTGTATCTCACGAGGTGGACGTCTATCGCCGTCATACCAGGTTACATCAACGGTGGAGTTAGCTGTGAATCGCGTTCCAGGAAAAGTATACTTAATAACTGCATTAGTCGCCCAATTCCAATGATCCGGACTTGGCCCTTCTGATCTAAGCGAAATAGGCGAAGTAAGAGCTAAAGCTGAAAACACAGGGTCAAAAATATGACATCCCATATCTCCAAATGTACCGGTACCAAAATCAAGACGTTTACGCCATTCGCCTGGATGGTAATAACCTGGGATGAAAGGTCTATCTTGAGCAGTGCCTAACCATAAATCCCAATTTAAGTTTGCGGGTACAGGACCGCGCGCTGCTGGTGGTGCACCTGCTGCGCCCCATTTTTTATTACTCCACGTGTGAACTTCTTTTACTTTTCCAATCACTCCACTTTGAACAATAGCAACAGCCTGACGATAAACTTTAAGTGAATGAATTTGAATACCCATTTGGGTAATCACTTTTTTCTCTTTCGCTAATTTAGTTAATACACGTGTTTCGTAAATATCATGAGCGAGCGGTTTTTCACAGTACACATGCTTATTCAACTGCATTGCAGAATAGGCTATAGGAGCGTGCATATGATCTGGAACCGATACATTTACTGAATCCAAACCACTCCCTTCTTTATCTAACAACTGTCTCCAATCCTGATATATTCTCGCTTTAGGAAAAGCCTGTCTCACACGAGCAACTTTATCTAAATCAACATCAGCTACCGCAACAAGTTCCACAAAGGGATTACTCATAATGGACTCTATATCATTCCACGCCTGTCCAGATGCTCCAAAACTTGCATGACGCAATACCTTGCTTGGTTCCGCAGCATGTAAACTGCGTGCTATGAAAGGTGCCCCCAATACAGCACCAGTAACCGATTTAATAAATGTACCGCGGCTTAATAATGTAGATTTATTAGACATAATAATTAGAGCTGAATGGTTTTTCCTTCACGAAATGATTTATCTGCGGCTAATACGATACGTAAACTATCTAGTGCACTTTGAAAATGACTGGTTAAATCTTTATTAGTCCGAATCGCGTCTAAAAACACTTTTTGTTCCCTTAAGCACAATTCATCATGACCAGGCTCATCTTTTACTTCGATTAATTCATCTTTTTTTGCAAATGATCCGTCCGCTTTTAATTCGGAGTGATGTAAAAGTATCGATTCAGTACTTGTATGTGAATCTACATTAGAGCTGTTACCGTCGCTTGAAGCTTTTTTAGCAACGATACTTGCGCTTCCTTTAGGCCCAATCACGTCTTTAACAAAAAATGCGGTCTCACTCATCATTGGACCCCACCCTGCTTCATACCAACCAACGGATCCGTCCGAGAACTTCACAAGCAAGCTTCCGTAGTTTATTTGTGAATCCGAAATTTCATTAGTTAGCCGAGCACCAACACTAGAAATTGAAACTGGTCTTGCTTGAGTCATTCGGCACATCACATCCACATAATGCACGCCACAATCGACGATTGGAGAAGTGCTTTGCAGTAACTTTTTATGCGTCTTCCAATTTGAGCCAAAACTTTGTTGATTTAAATTCATTCGCATAACTAAAGGTTTACCCAAAGTTTGCGCTAACTCTGTGAATTTCTGCCAAGAAGGATGTACATGCAAAATATATCCAATGATTAAAACGCGTTTACATTTTTTTGCACAAGCTACAACACGTTCAGCATCTTCAAGCGTGTCGGCTACTGGTTTCTCTAGAAATACATGAGCTCCTAGTTCCATCGCCTGAATAGCATATTCAGCATGCGTTTCAGAGTATGTACTGATACACACGCAGTCGGGCTTAGTTAATTGTAACGCTTTTGTATAGTCAGAGTATTCTGCATAACCCCCTCCTAACTTAGTATTAAGCGCGCGACGCGTAGCCTCACCCCTGCTCACAAGCCCAACGATTTCAAAATCATTCCCTAGTGTTTTGTATGCAAGGGCATGGGAAATACCCATGTGTCCACATCCAACTACAAGTACGCTCAATTTCTGTGACATAAACTTTATGTATTAATTTTTTCTGAAGCTCCTGGACCATATGTTGGTGGCTTAAAGAAAATCGCTAAAGTAAGAGCAGCAACAACGGATGCTACAAGAGGAACCATAAACAACGATTGGAAGGCTACTTGTCCATGGGTCACATAAACTGATTGTATTAACCAAGGACAAATTGAATTAGCAAGTAGAGCTCCTGTACCTAAAATCTGAAGATTAAAAAGCCCCTGTGCACTCACACGAATATCTTTAGGACAGTGTGAGTCGACAAAGATATACACCGTTGCAAAGAAGAATGCATAGCACACACCGTGCAATAGTTGAATTAATATGATCGATGTCATGCTTTGACTGCCAAAGGCGTATACTGCAAAACGGGCCGCATGCCCCATAATACCTACAGTCATCGTAGCCTTCCACCCGAGACGCTTGAGTGTAGTTCCTAGCACATACATCGTAGATATTTCTGCAATTTGTCCTAAACTCATTACGGGAGTAATCCAGTTTGAAGCAATACCCACACCACCTGCAGATTTAGCAGTTCCTAAAAAAACTCCTGTCCAGTTGAAGTAACAATTATGAACAAAGGAATCTACTAGTGTTACTAACCATAAAATTAATAAATAAGGATGCTTAAGAAGGCGTAGCGCTTCAACCCAAGCTAGTTTTTCAACCTTAGCGTCACTAGATGTTACCTTTTTAGCGCTTACTGGAATCGTTAAACTAAACGCACTCAGCGCTAAAGAAGCTAAACCTGCTACGACAAATGTCCATTTAGTCGCTACTTTTGCAGCGTCACCCGTTAATGGATTTGCAAAAACATTTCCAATCCATTCAACGAAACCATGGGATGGTAGTGCATGAACCGCAGTCCAATTTACAAAGATAAACGTGAATGGCCATGCAGCTAATATCCAGCCAAGCGTTCCACCCATACGCACAACTCCGAATTCCTTTTCAGGATCTTTCATATGAGTAAACGCAATCGAGTTAGTTATCGATATGGTTGGAACATATAATAAGCAATGCACTAACATTAGAACAAAGAAAGCGGTGAAATCTTTTGTGAAACCGCATCCTAAAATTGCGAGGCCACCAACTAAATGCGAGAAGGCCAGAAATTTTTCAGGAACAAATCGTCTATCTGCCCACTGATTACTGAAAAACATTCCAATAATTGATGCTACAGGAAAAGCATTGAGAATTAGTGACTGCTGCCCTGGAGAAAAACCTAAACTAGGCAGGTAGCCAAAAATAAGGGGTAGCCATGCCCCCCATATAAAAAACTCTAACACCATCATTACAAATAACTGTCCTTTAATTGACCGAGAGGTAGTAGCCATAAAGTTAATAGTGGTTGGGGTATCCTTAAAGCATTACCAAGTATCGCCTAAGGCCAAGCTGGAAAGAAGTTAACCTTTAAATAAAATTACGTTTCCAAACGTACTTAGATAGCATTATATCAAATTCACCCTTTATCCCTATGCTTAAACGCTTTATTTTTTCCATCCTTGTTTCTGTTTCGGCATTAACCGGTTTCGCACAAACCCCCGAAGGCTTTGAATCTTTATTCAATGGCAAAGATCTCACTGGATGGCGTGGTGGAGATACCTATGATAATCGCAAACTGCTCTCACTTCCTCAGGCAGAACGTGATGCACTCATTAATAAATGGAATGCAAAGCTGATCGAAAAAAATGGCGACACTCCGCACTGGACCGTTGTTAATGGTGAATTAGTCAATGACGGAGCTGGTTCTTATGCAACAACCATCAAAGACTATACGGATTTTGAATTATTAATTGATTGGAAAATGACTCAAGGTACTGACTCTGGAGTCTATTTACACGGAGCTCCTCAAGTTCAAATGTGGGATCCATCCATGCCTGATCCACACAATTTTGGAAACGCTAAAGGATCTGGTGGATTATGGAATAATGCCCTAACTTCTCCTGGACGCGACCCCCTTGTTAGAGCTGATAAGCCACTGGGAGAATGGAATCATTTTCGTATCATTATGGTAGGAAGCCGAGTTACCGTCTGGTTAAACGATCAACTTGTTGTAGATCACGCCATTTTAGAAAACTACTACGATAGACTTCTACCAAAAGATAAACGCCTACCTATCCCCCCTCACGGTCCAATCGAACTCCAAACCCATGGTGGTCGCACATGGTGGAAAAATATTTACATTAGAGAGATCAAGAGTGACGAAGCATGCAAAATATTAGCTTCTCGTGGTAATGCAGGATACCATTCCATTTTCGATGGTAAAACACTGGATGGCTGGGGTGGTCCGCTTGATGTAGTAAATATTAAAAACAACGCAATGGTTTGGCAGCTACACAAAGGTGGTACTATTTATTGGAACCATGAATTAAAAGACTTTCAGTCGCGTGTTTTATTCAAACTTCCTCCTGGTGGAAATAATGGTTTAGCAATTCGTTATCCAGGAACTGGGGACACGGCATATGTTGGCATGTGTGAATTACAGGTGCTCGACGACAATTACGAAAAAGTGAAAGGTAAGATAGATCCACGCCAAGCACATGGTTCTGCTTATGGCATGGTCGCTGCAGCACGGGGATATCAACACCCTATCGGCGAATGGAATTTTCAAGAATCCACAATTATCGGCTCCAAAATTACTGTAGAACTTAATGGCAATGTCATTTTAGACACCGATCTAAGTAAAGTAGATATGGCAAATGTCCTAGCCCACAAACAACATCCAGGCAAAGATAGAACAGCCGGCTTCTTTGGTTTCGCTGGACATAATGATCCTGTAGAATTCAAAGATATCTATATTAAAGAACTCTAAGTGATTGTGAGAACTGCGCATACATCTAGATTTCTGCGCACGAGTTTAAAAGTTTTAGGAATTTTAGTTCTAGGATTACTCGTCTATTGGCCTGCACTACATGCAGGCTTTATTTGGGATGACGACATGTTCCTTACGCTTAATCCTCTGATAAAAGCATCAGATGGACTAAGACGTTTTTGGTTTACAAATCAGGCAGCTGATTACTGGCCACTTACATCTACAAGCCTTTGGCTTGAGTGGCGCCTATGGGGTATGAACCCTATGGGTTATCATACGACCAATGTACTACTCCACCTTATAGAGTCACTCCTTCTTTGGAGAATTTTATTCAGACTTAAAATTCCAGGTAGTTACTTAGCAGCGCTTCTTTTTTTAATACATCCGCTTAATGTGGAATCTGTCGCATGGATTACTCAAAGAAAAAATACCATGGCGATGCTCTTTTTTCTGATAACATGTCTTTGTTTTACTAGCTGTGAAGAAAGTAGTGAACAAAGCCCCTACTATAAAAACAAATGGTATTACTTAAGTCTTTTTACTTTTGTATGCGCCTTACTTAGCAAAGGCTCTGTAATACTACTACCCATCGTTCTCTTAGGTATTATATATACCAAGAGATCTGTCCAAGCTTCCGACCTTATTAAGCTGCTTCCCTTCACTATCAGTGCGTTTGTTTTTACTTTTATTAATCTATGGTTTCAAACCCATGCAACCCACGAAACTATACGTACAGCTAATTTTACTGAACGTCTATTAGGTGCTGGAGCCGTACCATGGTTTTATTTATCGAAAATAGTTTTCCCTAATAATCTTAGTTTTATTTATCCACAGTGGGAAATTACGACTACACATTACATCTGGTGGACTTCATTGATAGCTACACTTGCTGTGTCTGTCGGATCATTAGGTCTATTAAGATCTAAGTTTAGTTTTATTGCGTATAGTTGGTTATATTTTTGCTTAATGCTAATTCCAGTCATGGGATTCGCAGATATTTATTTCATGAAATATTCCTTAGTGGCTGATCACTACTGCCACTTAGCGATAATTGGAATTCTGGTTTTATTAGCGTACGGCTTTGAAATGCTAATGGTTCGATTGGCTAGCATTAAGCCCTATATGCAAGGCCTAATACTAGGATGTGTTTTAATTTTAAGTATTATTTCCCTACGTGAATGTTCAAAATACAAAAATCTAGAGACGCTGTATACCACCACACTTCATACTAATCCTGAAGCCTGGTTCGCAGAAACAAATCTAGTCGTTCTACTCTGTGACGTAGGACGTATAGATGATGCGATTAAACACGGTGAGCACGCTGTTGCACTAAAACCTAATCAACCCGAAACGCACTACGATCTAGGTTGCGCACTTTCAAAAGCTAGAAGATATCCTGAAGCAATTAATCAATATATTTTAGCATTACAATTGAGACCCAACTACCGTGACGCACTTTTTAATTTAGGTAATGCGTTTCACGCCATCAGTGATTTTAAAGATGCCATTGAAGTATTCAGTAAAGTTATTCGATTAGATCCTAAGTCTGTTGAGGCTAATACAAATTTAGGTGCCTGTTTAGCACATGAAGGTAGGTATGATGAAGCATGTGTTGTATTTGAAAAAGTTATTACGCTCCGAAGTCCGTCTGTTCAGTCATACATTAATTATGGTAATGCCCTAGCTAATGCCGGAAATTTAAAGAAAGCCTGCGATGTTTTTCAGCATGCAATTGAAGCATATCCTTATTCAGCCGAAGCGCATAACAATTACGCCATGGCACTTTCAGACGCAGACTCATTAAAAGAAGCTATAAGCGAATTTAAAAAGGCAATTCAGCTCGATCCCTCGGTTCTTTCATACCACAGCAACCTTGCAAAAGCTTTAAAAGACTTAGGAGACATTGCTGGATCACTTGAAGAAGACGCAATAGGACAAGGTTTAAGACGCTCAAACTAAGGTCCAAATAGAGACCTTTTAGTCTTGTTTGTTCTTAAAAGGTCAAAACAGCAGCCTTTTAACTTATTATTTATCAATAAGTTAACCAAATGCTTGCGTTGAGCCAAAGCCTCTCTACTTTTCCTACATCTTTGGCCCTCATCGTCTAACGGTTAGGACACCGGGTTTTCATCTCGATAATCGGAGTTCGATTCTCCGTGGGGGCACCAAAGTTAATTTTTCAGCTGCCTGAAAAGCCAAAGAGCCTGCGGCGAAACAGGAATAGTAAAAGAGCTAAGCCTTCTGGGTAAATTTGGGTAAGTCTACACGCTTTCCGCCAGCCATAGCTGATTCGTGAGCACATAGACCAACACAGGTCCAGTTAGCAGAGCGTACGGCATTAGGATAAGGATCCCTATCCTCGATCAAAGCGCTAACGAACTCATGCGCAAGATGTGGGTGTGATCCGCCATGACCTGCTCCTTGCGTAAAACTTAAATGTGTTTTCTTACCTAAATCATAAACACCCTTAGTCGTGAAAGCACGAATTGCTTTAGGTAGACGATTTGCAAAATCTGGTACTTTTATTTTTTGAGGTATCTTATGTTCAGGCTTTTTAGCTGTGTGTAAGATATGGGGTTCATTTTCAACAAGTGACCACTCAAATGATTTCTTTGAACCATATACGTCGATACTCTCCCTGTATTGACGTGCAGTATCAAAAAGTGAGCGAATGATACGAGCCGTGATTGGAGAATCTTTAAGTTTAACGTGAGCTGTTTCTACAGCAAAAGGAGATCCGTATTTCTTTTTTAATTCATTACGAATCGTACCAGAACCAAAACAAGAAACGTATTCAGCAACAGCATCAGTCAATGCAAGCATCGGACCAACACAGTGAGTAGCGTACCACATTGGTGGGAGTCCTGGCCAATAGTTTGGCCAACCATCCATATCTTGCTGATGGCTTGCCTGCATAAACTGAATTTTTCCTAGATCTCCTTTTTCATAGAGCTCTTTAATATAAAGATATTCCCGTGCATAGACGACTGTCTCCATCATCATATACTTCAGGCCAGTCTTCTTCGTTAAATCTACAATTTTTTTACAGTCTTCTATCGAAGTCGCCATCGGGACAGTACATGCGACATGTTTTCCTGCCTTGAGCGCTTTAATACTCTGTATGGCATGATCAGGAATAGGCGTATTGATGTGGACTGCATCTATGTCCTTATCCTTAAGTAATTCATCATAGCTCGTGTATCCCTTTGGAATATTAAAGGCACTTTGAATGCTTTTTAATTTTTTCTCATCCCGTTGGCATACAGCCACAAGATTAGCATTCGGGTGACGTTGATATATCGGAATAAATTCTGCACCGAATCCTAATCCAATAATAGCGATGTTAATTTTCTTAGGCATGAATGTAAAATGTTAAGGTGTTACTACGAGTGTTGCTTGCATGATGCGCCAATGGCCAGGGAAAGAACATACGATAGGATAACGACCTGGTTCACGTGGTGCCGTAAAGAGAAGATCTGTTGCATCACCTGGATCAACGAGTGGTAAGGAGAAAAGTAAATCGCTTGTTCTAGGCCTATAGCTCTTTGCTAATCCTTGAGGATCCGTAAGCATTGCATCAATTAAAGCTCCTACTTTCTCAGAAGTATCAGGCTTTAATATCAAGATATTGTGCTGCATGTGATCATTATTAGTGAAGACAAGATCTACTTTAGTGCCTGCTTTTACAGTAATTTCATTTTTGTCATATTTCATAACATCAGGAATTACTCCTAATCGAATCACTAATCGGTTGGATCCAACGCCTGGTGTTGTTGGAGCAGATTTAGTAGCGCTTACATGCGATACTACTTCTAACACGGGGGCTTTTTCTTCAGATTCAATTTTGGCAGCTGCTATTTCCGCCTCTGTTGTACTTGCAATAAATCCCGCTGACTGCGCGGAAGCAGCCATCTTAGCTGCATCAACTAACCAGCGATCTAATGATTTATGACTTACTAGATATTGATGTATCTGAATACCAGCAATCGGCATGGCTGGACTTTCTGCTAATGCCAACAACGCAGCTAACTGCACTTGCGCATCACTATCTTGAAGAAGCTTTGCAGCAAGAATAGCACGAACACCATTTTTTGAACGAGGTAGCACCATCACCGCGTTACGTCGCACTGCTGCACTGACATGTTTTAAATCATCTGTTGCTACTTGTAGTGCAGCAGCATCCGAATCTAGCGCATGTAAACCATGAAGTGTCCATAGTGCGTGTATAACTCCAACATTAAGTCCAATCTCATCTTGTTTTGGATCTTTAGCTAAAGCCACCAACAGTGGTACGACATCTTTACGTCCCCGTTCAACAAGTAGACGTTGTGCGTGAGTGCGCCATAGCATGTTATCGTTCGATAATGTTTCTACTAATTTTTCAGGCGTAGCACCTGCTAAAGTCATGGCAGGTTTTGGCTCTTGATGGTTATCGCCCTTCCACACAATTCGGTAAATACGTCCATAACGTTTATCACGTAAGGGATTTTCATACGCATTACCTTGACCCATCTCAAAGCCCTTAGGCATTGGGTTGTGTTGAACGATATAATTATACCAATCGATTACCCATACTGCTCCATCGGGACCAACCTCTGTCATAATAGGAGCAAACCACTCATCATCACTTGAAATTAAATTCATTGGATTTTTCGAGTGAAAATCAGCTCCTTCGGCAGTGACATTGAATTGACCAACAAGATGTCCCGTTGGTTCAGCAACAAATGCTATTCTATTCCAATATTCTTTGGGATATGAACGTGCTGTATAGAATGCATGTCCTGCAGCTGCAGTATAACCCCAATGCACATCAACCTGTCTTACACGATTAGTAATCGGAAGATAACGCGAAGTGTCAGCTATTCCTCCGAGTGTTTTAGGTTCAAGCCCGGCAGCTATATAATACCGGTTCGGTATAGGTAAATATACACTTGGATTATTATTAGCCGTGGAGCCAAACACTGTTCCATCTTCTCTAAAACCTAATCCCCAGGTATTATTATTTGTAGCGCGTAAAAATTCGAGTTCAGATCCATCGGCCTGGAAGCGTGTAAAGCCCTGAAGAAATTGATTATATACACCTCCAACCGTTCCAGAATAACCTGAGTAACCAACCATGGACCAAATATGGTTATCTAAACCATAATGAAGATTACTTGGTCCTGCATGTGTGTCAGTTCTACCCCATCCGCTGAAAAGCACTTCTTTAAGATCTGCATGATCTCCGCCGTGCGTATCTTTTAGAAATAGCGTGTTAGGCATTTGGTGCACAATCACACCACCGTGAGAAAACGTAAATCCTGTTGGGATATTTAACCCATCTGCAAATACGGTGAACTTATCCATGTGGCCGGTACCTTTTGTGTCTTCACAAATGACAATTCGGTCACGACCTTTTTCACCAGGAGCTAGGAGGCGATTTGGATAATCAAGCGTTTCTGCAATCCATAAACGACCCCTTTCGTCCCAAGCCATTGCGATTGGTTTTTTTATGTCCGGATCACTCGCAACTAATTGGACTTCAAAACCAGCAGGAACAACAAAGTGCTGCATCGATTGTTCCGGAGTTAAAGGTAGCTGCATTTGAGGCCAGGAGCCATCACCTTGAGATTTCTTTCCAGGAACATAGTACGGTATGCCAGCCTGATCTTTTAAAACAAGCGGTGTAACAACGGGGCGATTATCAAGTGCATCTGGTAATTTCTCTCCTGCACAATATCTAATGCCACGTTCAACCAAGTCCTGAAATCCTGGATTTGTCCATGTACGGCTGTCATGACCCCATGCTGTATAAAATACCCTTCCTTTACCTTCTGTCCTTATCCACGTCCAAGGCTCATTTTCACGCACTTCAAGAACCGTTCTGTTTTCGGTGTTATGTTTAACATGTACATACGTTTCATCCCAACTTTCGAAACTTTTAAAACCCTGCATAACTGGATTATCAGAAGCTACGATTGTAGCTCTGAACGTACCCGTCTTATGACTTTTAAACTGTGCTCCAACCATGGAGATGTAAGTTGATGAATTTTGAAAACAGTAACTCGCACAGTGCAGTGCAAAAAGTCCACCTCCCTCACGTACGTAGCGCGTCAGTGCTGCTTCTTTTTCGGCACTAATTTTTTCGATATTAGCGTATATAAGTAGCGCGTCGTAGCGCTTCAAATTATCTAAGGACAGCGAATCGATATCCTCTGTATATACTAACTGTATGCCTCTACTTTGCATGACAGGAGCAAGTTCTCGCATCCTCTCTGCAGGCGTGTGATGACCTGTATCACCAAGGAATAAAACCTTTAATACAGGTTCAGTTGCAAAACACTGTGCGATAAACGCAACGCAAACACCAAGCAGTATGGATAGTCTCACAAATCAGCGGGGGTTAAAATTGGGGGTATAGTAACGATCCTTAAAATCACTAATTGATAGTTTAATTTCAAGATACGAAATGCTGATTTCGCATAATATTGATTCGGACGGTCAGACCCACAGTCCCAAGCTAATCATGCTACAGTTAGCCCCTATCTCTAAACGCGATTAAAAATCATACCGCTACACCAGCTATATAGGTCTTTAACTGCTCACACTCCGCTTGATGGTAATCTACAATCCAGCGATTCACGTCTCCTATTGAAAGAAGACCTATGAGTTTACCATCATCAATTACGGGTAAGTGCCTACAGTGTTTTTCGGAATAAATATGCATAACGTCTTCTACCGTAGCTGTAGACTTAATCGTTAATGGATTAGAAGTCATTACCGTAGAGACTTTAGCTACCTGAACATCAATAAGTCGTCCGACAACACGAGTAAGTACATCGCGTTCTGTAAAAATTCCGCATACTGCGCCGTTTTCAATAATAAGTACTGATCCAATTCGATGTTTATTCATTTCTGCAACGGCTTCTGCAATCGAAGCAGATGGCTTAACCGAATACACCTGTGGGCCTTTGCGGGCCAGTAATGTTAAAACCGGGGTAGCTTTCATTTTGTCTCCTTGGATTGAGGTACAACTCTTTGAAGCGAGTTTGATCCTGATCATTTTTAAGTGAGAAGCAATCCGCAGAGTTAAACCCCTGTTAGTTATTATATACTCTGATGCCTTGCTCATAAAATGATTACTGCATAACAATTATTAATAGCCTAGAGACTGCTTTACTCAAACCCCGATACTTTCATGGCAAAGCCTACCTCCTCCAATCAGCATTATTCCGCACCTATGGCTCGCTGGGGTATGGTCGCACTTTGTTTCACAGCCACCGCTATTAATTATCTTGATAGAACCAATTTAAGTTTAGCAGTTCCAGCAATCCAACATGAGTATAAACTTAGCTCAACGCAGATTGGTTTCATTTTAAGTGGATTTTTTTGGACTTATGCACTCATGCAACTACCCAGTGGCTGGCTCGTAGACCGCTACGGACCTAAACTCGTATATGCTATTTCTGTAGGATGGTGGTCACTGTTTACTATGGCTACCGCCGTTGCTCAAGGTATGGCATCCCTTGTTGGTTGCAGACTTATGCTTGGCGCTGGAGAAGCAGGCGCATATCCGTGTAACACGAAAGTTACCTCTGCTTGGTTTCGAAAAACAGAAAGAGCATTTGCGAGTTCGATCTTTGATAGCGGTTCACGTGTAGGTGCAGCGTTGGCATGGCCTGTAGTAGGTTATCTCATTACCGCCTACGGATGGAGAATCTCCTTTCTTGTTACAGGCGGACTTGGATTTATTTGGATTCTAGCGTGGGCTAAGTGGTACCGTAATCCGAAACCAAACGAACAGCCAGATGTAGAATTAAATCAAATAACATCAGATCAAGAAACAATACCTTGGAAGCAGTTGTTTCGCTACAGAACGATTTGGGGAATGATGATAGGATTCTTCTGTCTTAATTTTGTTATTTATTTCTTTATCACTTGGTTCCCTGCTTACTTGGTAAGGGAACGAGGATTTTCAATGTTAAAAGTAGGAACCGTAGGAGCCATACCTGCTATGTGTGCTATCGTTGGAGGCTGGATTGGTGGGTATTCGTCAGATTCTCTTTATCGCCGTGGCTGGAGTCTTACCGCTGCGCGAAAAACCTGTTTAGCAGGAGGGCTACTTGTATCTTCCTGTATAGCGGGCGCTGCACTGGTAAAATCTGAATCCTTTGCTATGACTTTGTTCTGTATATCTTATGCAAGTTTAGCTTTTACCGGTGCAAATATCTGGTGCTTACCTGCAGATGTTGCTCCTACAAAAAATCACGTAGCTTCAATTGCAGGCATTCAAAACTTTGCTTCAGGTTTAGCAGGTGCATTAACAACAACATTCACTGGCTACTTACTTACTATCACAGGGGGTTCGTTTGTTTTACCTTTAGTCATAGGTGGAGGCGTGTGTGTTTTAGGAGCTTTTTCCTATATTTTTATCATGGATGAACTAAAGCCTCTACCAAAGCTCGTACAGTAAGGGAGTCTACTTTTGTAAGCTTAGGTTTGATGATTGAAGATAAGGAATTCGTATATATAGTTAAGTACTTATCTACGACGTGAATAAATTTAACCGTATCACAACTCCGTTAGTTATTACTCTACTTGCCTGCTTTGTATTGGTTGGATGCAGTAAAAAATCAGATACAACATGGCAGGGTTATCTCGAAGGTGAATTTGTTTATGTAGCCACTCCTCTTGGAGGTAGATTAGATCATTTAGCTGTTTCCCGAGGACAACAAGTTAAACAGTCCGATTTACTTTTTACTTTGGAAAGTGATGAGGAAAAAGCAGCTCTCGCAGAAGCTAATGCTCAATTAACAAGCGCAAAAGCAAAACTAGCCGATGCTAAGAAAGGTTTACGCCCTTCAGAGTTGAGCAGTCTCGAGGCCCGTTTAGGCCAAGCGCGTGCAAACGCAGAATTGGCTCAGGTTAATCTGATTCGCCAAGAAGAACTCTTTAAAGAAAAAGTTATTTCACAAAGCGATTACGACCACGCTCGTTTAACTTACGAAGCTAACCAAAAGACAGTAGAACAAGCGACTTCCGATTTAGTTACAGCTCGTCTTGGCGCTCGAAGTGATTTGGTACAAGCAGCACAAGCTGAAGTTTATGCAGCAGATGCTGCTAAAAAACGTGCTGACTGGGCTGTAAATCAAAAAAGTAAAAGTTCTCCAGCGAACGCTCTTGTTTACGATACATTATATCGTCCAGGTGAATTTGTTGCTGCAGGAATGCCTGTTGTCACACTACTTCCGCCTGAGAATTTAAAAATTAGATTCTTCGTTACAGAAAGTGCGTTTGGGAAATTAAAACCAGGTGATAAACTAAGTGTCGTATTGTCCGATAAATCACCTGCAGTAAAAGCTACTTTAAATTATTTTGCCCCACAGCCTGAATACACACCGCCTATCCTATTCAACCGTGATAATCGTGCTAAACTCGTTTACATGTGTGAAGCTCATTTCGATCAGGTCCCCGATTCAACGCTTCACCCAGGGCAACCAGTCGATATCAGCGTTCTGCCATGATTAATCAATCAAGGGCAACCTCTGATATTGTTATCGATGTCAAAGGCATCACCAAGCGCTTTGATAATAAAGTTGTAGTCGATTCCCTTGATCTAAGCGTTCGTAAAGGTGAGATTTTCGGATTTTTAGGACCAAATGGTAGCGGTAAAACAACGTTTATCCGGATGCTATGTGGCCTACTTACTCCTGACGAAGGTCAAGGCACGTGTCTTGGATATAATGTTCTAACAGAGCAAACGCTCATCAAGCGAAACGTGGGATACATGACACAACGTTTTAGCTACTATGAAGACTTAACTATCCGCGAGAATCTGGATTTCATTGCACGGATTTATCAAATCAAAAACAAAAAAGAGGCTGTAGAGCAAAGTTTAGTCAAACTAGGTTTACAAAATCGTAGTAAACAACTTGCAGGACAACTCTCTGGAGGCTGGAAACAGCGCCTAGCACTAGCTGCCTGTCTAATTCATAATCCTAAACTGCTTTTATTAGATGAACCAACGGCTGGTGTAGATCCTAAAGCACGACGCGAATTTTGGGACGAGATACACTATCTAGCGATGGGTGGACTTACCGTTTTAATTACAACACATTATATGGACGAAGCTGAGAGGTGCCACCGACTCGCTTACATTGCTTACGGAAAACTTTTGGCTCAAGGAACGACTGCTGAAGTAATCAACTCTGCTCGACTATCTACTTGGTCAATATCGGGACCCAATTTAATGGAACTATCACAGCTGCTGCGCACTAAACCAGGTGTTGAGCAAGTGGTTGCTTTCGGTGACACGCTTCACGTAAGCGGTCGTGATTCAAAATTACTTGAATCGAGCATTCTCCCATACAAGTCAGATGCTCATACGTGTGTAAAAATAAATTCGGGACTTGAAGATGTTTTCATCAGTCTGATGGACACAACGGAAGATAATTATAAATCCAAATGAATTATTTTTCCTTTTATAGACTTTGGGCGATGGTGCAGAAGGAGTTCATCCAAATGCGGAGGGACCGTGCAACCTTTGCTATGATGATAGGAATACCGTTACTTCAGCTCACTCTTTTTGGTTATGCTATTAATTCAGATCCTCGCCATCTACCAACAGCTGTTTTGATAGCAGATCATGGAATGTTTGCACGTACGCTCGCAGCGGAATTAAAAACAAGCACTTACTTCGAAGTTGTTGATGATGCATCTACTGAAACGAACGCCCATTCACTTTTGCAGCAAGGAAATGTTCAGTTCGTTATTTCAATTCCTGTTGATTTTTCCCGTAAATTATTAAGGGGTGAAAAACCAGAAATATTAGTAGAAGCTGATGCTACAGATCCTGCTGCCACGGGACCTGCTATAACTACATTTAAAGTACTCGCAGCACAGGCTTTCGATAGAGATCTCAAGGGCCCTCTAGCACATCTAAAACAAACCGCTGGCCCACTCTCCTTTAACATACACCTTCTTTATAATCCGGAAAATATCACCCAATATAATATCGTTCCAGGACTCATGGGTGTGATTCTAACGATGACGATGGTTGTGATCACAGCACTAGCTATAACACGCGAAAGAGAACGTGGCACCATGGAAAATTTATTATCTACGCCCGTTAAACCCGTAGAAGTAATGCTAGGTAAAATCATTCCCTATATCTTAGTAGGATACATTCAAATTACGCTGATTATGGTAGCCGCAAAACTACTCTTTCATGTACCTATGATAGGAAGTATTGTCCTTATCTATTGTGTGGCGCTTCTTTTCATCGCAGCAAATTTAGCTATGGGCATAACCTTCTCATCTATAGCTAAGAATCAGCTTCAAGCTGTTCAAATGGCTGTCTTTTTCTTTTTACCCTCTATTTTGATATCAGGCTTTATGTTTCCGTTTAGAGGAATGCCTATTTGGGCTCAATATATTGGAACCTGTTTGCCGATCACTCATTTTTTAAGAATTGTACGTGGCGTACTACTCAAGGGAAATGGATTGTATGAAATCCTACCAGAGTTATGGCCAATTGTTCTATTTGTTACCGTCGCTATGGCTATCGGAATCAAACGATATCGCCGAACACTTGATTAGCTTTTTCTAAAGTATCTTTCTTTAAAGAGGCTTGGCGTAGTACTAGATGTATCGTTAATTAAGCTATGCAAAAATTAACAGCATCAACATGGTTTAAGAACCCATGGCTAATCTTTGCTGTTTTTTTAGTTATCGCTGTTTCCATTTATAAACCAGCCATTTCAGGTGGTTTTATTTGGGACGATCAAGCACACGTCACAAAACCTGAATTACAATCAGCATCTGGTTTAGTTCAAATTTGGATAAATCCTGCAGCAACACAGCAATACTATCCCCTGCTACATACAGCTTTTTGGATCGAATATAAACTCTGGGCAAATAATCCACTAGGCTACCATCTACTTAATGTCTGCCTTCATGTAATAGCATCTCTGCTTTTTATAAGGATACTTAATTACTACAAAGTTCCAGGCGCTATATTGGCAGGAGTTTTATTTTTAATTCATCCAATCTGTGTTGAATCCGTTGCGTGGATTTCAGAACAAAAAAATACGTTGTCGTTAGTTATATATCTAACAACATGGTTAACCTATTTAAAATATTTAGATTCCAAACGTAATACCTATTACTGGACCGCATTTTTACTTTTTACATGCGCCCTACTAACCAAGAGTGTCACAGCTACTTTACCTGCAGCGCTCCTCTTAGCTACATGGTATAAGGAAGGCCGTCTTAATTTTAATAATCACATCAAACCACTCCTTATTTGGTTTGGGATAGCTATTACATCAGGCCTTTTTACGGCTTGGATCGAGCGTCATCTGATTGGCGCAACTGGTACCGAATTTAATCTTACTTTCATCGAGCGATGTTTTCTTTGCTGTAAGATCATTTGTTTTTATTTTTCTAAGCTGCTTTTACCGATAAACCTAATTTTCTTTTATCCACATTGGAGCGTACACACTCATTGGAATACGTGGATTTTATATGTTATAGTTGTCATCACAATTACCCTTACTCTTTGGTTTCTTAGAAATAAATTCAGGGGTCTCGCTGTAAGTTGGTTGTTATTTTGTGGATCACTATTTCCAGCACTTGGGTTCTTCAACGTATATCCATTTCGCTTTTCTTATGTTGCAGACCATTTTCAATATCTCCCCAGTCTTGCAATTTTCGCACTACTAGGAGCCGGTATTTCGATATGTCTAAAATCAATAAAAGCTTATTATAGCCTAGGTATTATTTTTATTACAGTAGGTATCATTTGCTTAATAACACTGGCCTACAACCAAGCAAACGACTACCGAGATTTAAAAACATTATACTCCTCTACTCTCTCCAAAAACCCTGATGCATGGATAGCACACTATAATTTAGGTATCATCCTAGCTCACGAAGGTGATTACGACCAGGCTATAGATCACTTCAGTAAAGCTGTAAGTTTAAAATCAGATTATACCGAAGCTCTTGTTAACTGGGGTGATGCAGTTGGACAGTCCGGAAAGCCTCTTGAAGCAATCGACTTATACCGAAGAGCTCTTGCTATCGATCCAACCCAAATTGAAGCAACTACCAACTTGGGATTTTATTTAGGACGTATTGGCCAAACCTCTGAAGCTATTCAGCAACTTACCTACGCACTACGTTTATCAAACACGTACTCTCCAGCACATTATAACTTGGCTAACGTACTACGCACCGCGGGTAAACTAGATGATGCTATTATGCACTACTCACTCGCCATCAAGTATGATCCTAATTTTAGCAATGCGTATTTAAACCTTGGAAATATTTATCTAAGCCAAAATCAATTTGCCTTAGCTATTGATCAATACAGCCATGCTTTGAAGATAAAACCTGAAGCATCTGAAATTCATAATAGCCTAGGAGTCGCACTTGTCCAAGTAGGCAACTACGATGAGGCAATCAATCACTACAGAGAAGCAATCCGTCTCAATTCCGCCTATGCTACTGCTCATGCAAATCTTGCAAGGGCTTTAATTAAAATTGGTCACAGAACCGAAGCAGAAACCGAGTGGAATATATCACAAAGTATCGCTTCACCACGGTAATAGTTTTGTATAGATTTTAATCTCTCAAGAATGCGTATCGGTCCTTACGAACTTTCATCTAATTTGTGTTTATCACCGCTTGCGGGATACACAAATTTACCCATGCGCTTAACCCTACGTGAACTTGGGGGACTAGGCTGGGCAACAACAGATCTTGTAAACGCACGCTCGTTGATCGAATCAAATCCTGCTGCGCTGCGTCTTGTCGCCACATCTGAAAAAGATAAACCTTTATCTATCCAACTCTTTGGAAGCGTACCGGAAGAAATGCGAGATGCAGCGATTAAGTGTGAAGCGCTTGGGGTTCAATCTGTGGATATCAATATGGGTTGTCCGGTTAAAAAAGTAACCAAGATTGGCGGTGGATCCGCCATGATGAATGATTTAGAAAAAACAGTAAGTTTAGTTTCTCAAATGGTGCAGGCTGTAAAAATTCCCGTCACAGCTAAACTTCGATTAGGCTGGGATGACGAGAATATTACCGCACCTGAACTTGCTAAGGCACTAGAAGACGCTGGCGTAAAAGCTATTTTCATTCATGGAAGAACACGTGCTCAAGGTTTCTCAGGCGTAGTAAATCTTTCAGGAATTCGTTCTGTCGTAGAAGCAGTAAAATCTATACCTGTTATTGGGAACGGCGACATAACCACACCTGAAGCAGCGAAGCATATGTTAGATCAAACAGGTTGTGCAGGAGTTAGCATTGGACGCGGCGCCTTTTATGATCCGTGGATTTTTAAGCGCACCGCGAATTATTTAAAAACAGGAATCCTCGATCAGGAAGCAGATTTTTCTGAACGGATCCGTGTCATGACCATTCACTACGAGAGATACTGTGAATTTTTCGGTGAAGATTTTGGATCTCGTTTATTTAGGAAAGTAGCTCCGTGGTACGCAAAACGCTTCGGTCCCTCAAAGCCATTTAAACAAGCCATCCTAACAATAACATCTAGAAGTGACTATTCACGTGTTCTAGAAGAATACCTGGGATGGAGAAAAACTTTTTGCGACGCTGAGGGTAATCTTAAAACAGAATTCGCTCCTGCTCCACTTGTTGCCTCATTTATGCAAAACGAAAATGAGCGTTCAGCTATTCCAGTTCCCCAGGGTCCAGTCGAATTTTGGTGACCGTTTTTAAGCTGACTCTACTCTCTTATCTAGTATTAGTTAGTTATGCATTTTTCAGTGGTATCACAATTTTGGGCTTTAATTTTAGGTACAATAATAAGTCTTCTTCCTATCATTAATCCTATCGCTGTTGCCTCTACCTTTCTGGCAATTACAGAAGGCGATACTGAAGCAAGACGCTTGGAACAACTTAAGCGTGCTTGTTTTTTCATGATAGCAATTTTGGTCGTTTCTCTTCTGTTTGGAACTTTCATTATGAGTGCCTTTGGAATTTCAATTCCAGGACTTCGTATTGCTGGTGGTATTCTTGTTATAGGTATTGGTTGGGACATGCTTATGGGTAAGCCCGACCAAGCAAAATCAAACGATGCAGCAAACCAAGCTGCTAAAGCTAAGCTAGATATTTCTTTCTCTCCTCTTGCGATGCCTCTACTCAGTGGTCCAGGTTCTATCGCTGTAACAATTGGGTATACATCCCTAGCTACTAACTACCTTGATTATATAGCTATTATCATCGGTATAGTAGCCGTTTCATTTATCACCTATGTCGTTTTACGACTGTCAGGCCATGTTGTAAAAGTCATCGGAACAAACGGGATGAACGCGCTGACTAAAATCATGGGATTTCTACTCGTCTGCGTAGGAATTCAATTTTTTGTTAACGGATTTGTTGGTGTCGCTACCGAACCTGCTCTTATTCAAGCTATAAAAAGTGCATTAAAATAATAAAGTTTCACTCGCTGTCTTACGTTATATCACCTATAGTATTTTCTAAGTACGTCATATGAAGCGCTCCATTATCATTTTCTCTGCTATTGCATCACTCGGCCTGACTTCAGGTTGTTCTCATCTTCTTTTTTGGAAGAAGCCAAATCCTTCAGAAGTTAAGAAAAAAGAGAAACAGGATCCGCACGTAGCAACAGTTACAGAGTTAGAGTTTAAGGCGCGCTGGGTAGACAAACGCTCTGCAGAACTTATTTCGCAAGGCGTCTCACCCGCCGACGCGAAGACGCAAGCGTCATCAGAATTTGCTGCTAAATTTAGCGCTACACACCCAGCTCAATAAGCTGGGTTTTCTTTTTCTTACAAGCGATTGATTGAAACTAACTCAATCGTAAAAACTAAAGAAGCGTCACGCGGTATCTTGGGTGCCTGTCCACGACTTCCGTAGGCAAGCTCTGGAGGAATAACGACTAAGATTTTTTCTCCCATTTTCATTTGTCTAACTATTTGGTCCCATCCAGCGATGACCTGCTCGCGACCTAAACGAAATGAAAAAGGATGTGTTCTATCTGTAGCTTGATCAAACAGAGTCCCATCTAGTAGACGACCCTCATATAAAACATTTACGGTATCACCTGGATTAGGCTCATCTCCCGTACCTTCTTTTTGAACAATATAGCGGATACCAGTCGAAGTTTTTTGCGCAATAGGATAAGTTTTTTCAATAAAATTTAAATCATCGATTGAAAACCTCTCCCTTTGCGCATGCACAGAAAGCTGCGTTAAAAGTAGTGTGCAGATAATTAATAAAATGGAGTTCAAACGCATATAAATAGAAAAGAGTTACTTAGTTACAGGTAAACGAAAGTTAAGCATCTGCAATTATTTTTCGGCTAACTTAATCACTGCATGGTTTGCTATTAATTTAAAAGCCTTACGCACCAATGTTTTACCAGGCTCCATTCTATGCCACGGAGATGCTCCGGAAGGATGAGGAAGAGGAATGCAGTCAACTTTTTGATTAGCGTTTGTTACATCAAACGATTTACCGATCATTTGATCAAGCGGCATAGCTGGTAAAAATTGGGTAATAGCTAATTTACCTACAGGAATAATCAAATCCGGTTTCAAAATTTTGAATTCCTTATTTAGCCAATGAGAACATTCTGCAATTTCATCAGGACTTGGAACCCTATCTCCACCTTCCTCTTTTTTACCTGGAAAGCAGCGACATACGGCAGCGAAATAAATTCTGTCACGGGTTTGATCTTCAGACCAACCCAGCCCTTCATTAAACCATTTGAATAAAGTTTTACCTGCTGTCCAAGCAAAGGGTCTTCCCATGATCGGCTCCTTATCTCCTGGAGCTTGCCCCACGAGAATAATTTTACTCTCAACGGTTCTTCCCACCACAACAGGCTTATGCATGCGTGGACAACGCATACAGGACTTCAAATCTTTTAGATGACGATTAAGCTGAGTGGACAAATTAGATAACTAGCATGCAAAACATGCCGCTAAGCTCAAGGCGTGACAAAAAAAAGACGAAGCTAATTAAAGCTTCGTCTTTGAAATGTGTTATCGGTTTTAAACCGACTTACAGATTAGTAACGGCGATCGCCACGATCACCACGGTCGCCACCACGGCCACCGCCACCGCCGCCGAAACCACGGCCACCGCCACCGCCACCGCCGCCGAAACCACGGCCACCGCCGCCGCCACCGAAGCCGCCACTTGGACGTTCTTCTTTTGGACGAGCTTCGTTAACCGTTAATTGACGGCCACCGAGTTCTGTTCCGTTTACTTTTTCAGCTGCAATGCGTGCTTCGTCATCGCTGCCCATAGTGATGAAAGCAAAACCGCGTGGGCGGCCTGTCATCTTGTCCATAGCGACGTAAACGTCTGTTACGGTACCGAATTGTGAGAAGTGCGAGCGAAGCTCGTCTTCAGTTGTCTTGAAGGATAGGTTTCCAACGTAAAGTTTGGAGTTGGCCATATGTTGATTTCGTAGAGCAAACCGTCATCTGCCAGTCCGTTCCCACTGTTGGGTTTCGAAATCATCACTTAAGCACCTGCTCAGCCAACGAATCACCAGACACTGTCATCTAAACTGTATCTCTATCGAGGTTAAGAACTTCTCAGAAATAGCAAAAAAAATCAAGGTTATTCACCTATAAGGGTTTACGTAGGTTTTAGAAGATTTGAGCCCTAAAACATCCCGGTATTATAACTTACCTTCAGACCCTTAAGCCTAGTTAAAATGAGCCCTAAACCAGTCTTTTAGGATATCTTTTTCAATATGAAGAGAATCTAGCCTGTCTGACGTAACTCTCATATCGAAAGCGAGATCCCTGATATCCTCTAGGCCATTTTTGAGCACTTTTCCTTCAGAATCTGTGAGTTTCCAGCTAAAGCAAAAATGCGGCGGATAAATGCTCTTAACGATGCGAACATTGTCCCAGCCAAAGCCTCTCCAAGGCTCATAATCACCTGCTAGGTCAATATCGGTAAAAACTATTGTAAGTTTCTGATTACTAGGAATATATGTATTTGACTCTGAAATAATGAATTCTTTCAGCTGATTGAGTATATCTTGCTGCCCAGATTCAGTAGCCATCGCCGAATCTTTAATATCCGTAAACTTTTCAGGGTTTTGAAAGACGACTTCAACTTTTGAGGGAATTGATGTCGTTTGAGTAGGCGAAACACAGCCACTTAAGGCACCAAGAAGTAATAATGCTAAGAAGGTAGTCTTCATGGTTTAAAGGATATGCTTATAAGATAATAAATTAGGCGAACTTGTTCCTCTATTGTGTAATCCTAAGTTCGGCTTTTCTATTCATTTCTAAGAACTAGGTATATACTATTACTTATTCATGCAAAAACCACTTTTTAATTGGTTAGGTAAACGAAGCGCGGGTGCTCTACTACACCCAAGTTCTTTACCAGGCAGTCAAGGGATAGGAACGCTCAATATCCAAGCATACCGCTTTATCGATTTTCTAAAAAAAGCCGGAATCTCACATTGGCAACTTTGTCCTTTAGGACCAACAGGATATGGCGATTCACCGTACCAATGTTTTTCTGCTTTTGCAGGCAATCCTTACCTAATCGATCTTGGAGAACTGGGTGAAAAACAACTCCTTACCGGTCTAGAACTAACAACGATTACTCACCTACCTAGACAAGAAGTAGATTACGGAGCTCTGTATGAACAGAAATGGCCGCTACTTAAAAAGGCCTACAAACGTTTTACAGAATCACCTCGCATTAAATTTGGTGAACACACTTTTGCTGGATTTAAAAAAGCTCATGCTGCATGGCTTAATGACTATGCATTGTTCTTAGCACTTAAAGATATGCATGGTGGAAGAACATGGACTGAGTGGCCAAGCCACTTAAGAAACATAACTTCTGCTCGCACCTCAGAAGAAGCTAAAAAGTTAGTTTCTGAAATCGAATCTCACCAGTTCTATCAATATATTTTCTTTGCTCAGTGGGAACGTGTTAAGTCTTACGCAAAAAAACATGGTGTATCTATCATTGGAGATATTCCTATCTTTGTTGCCACGGATTCAGCAGATGTCTGGTCTAGGCCTGAATTATTTGAACTAGACCCAGCTACCGGTAAACCTACTGCAGTCGCAGGTGTGCCACCCGATTATTTTTCAGCCGACGGACAATTGTGGGGTAATCCACTTTATAACTGGAAGAATCACGAAAAAGAAAACTTTGCTTGGTGGATTAGTCGCTTAAAAGCGGCTTTTGATCTTTATGATATTGTTCGTATCGATCACTTCCGAGGCTTTGACGAGTATTGGCGCATACCGCTTCCAGCAACTACTGCCAAAATCGGTGAGTGGAAGAAATCTCCTGGCATTGAATTATTTAATGCGATTAAAAATGCTATTCCTAAAGCGAAAATTATCGCTGAAGATTTAGGACTACTCACTCCTAGTGTTGTAGAGTTACGCAAAAAAACTGGTCTTCCAGGTATGGGTGTCTTGCAGTTTGCTTTTGGAGGAGATGAATCAAATCTATATCTTCCTCACAACTTGATAGAAAACGAAGTGGTATATACAGGCACGCATGATAACGACACGACACTTGGTTGGTATCACTCGGCTAATGAAACTACCAAAGATCATGTAAGACGTTACTTACGCGTATCTGGTGATGATATCGCCTGGGATCTTATACGATGCGCTTATCATAGTGTTAGTAACTTAGCTATTATCCCCATGCAGGATATTTTAAACTTACCTACTCAAGCCCGTCTAAACACTCCAGGTAAAAGCCAAGGCAACTGGAAATGGCGCATGACCGATGAATTGCTGAGCCATGCTCTAAATTCAGGTGCTGCAGATTATTTAAATAATTTAGCATCTAGCACCAATCGTATTTAAACGATACCCTCTTTTATGATTCCGTATTTTAATAAATTTAATTCTCAAGTTTCGAAACAAGACTACGCGGATTCCTTTATTAAAGAAGTGAACATCCATGAAGATATTCCGCATGATAAACGCACCCTGCGCTTAATGATCGTGTGCTGGATCTTGATCGTTTTGAAATGCGTTTTAATAGCTTGGGCCGTTTCTCATTATAAAATTCCGTTTAGCGCTTGGTGGATTATCCTACCAACAATCGGTTTTGCAGCTTGGGTTTCACTTATTTATTTTTCTCGCGATTAATTGCCATGGCTTTTGTACCCCTTATTCGTAGTCCCTACATAAAAGTTGGTCGCATCGTCTACTTTGGTAGAATGATGGATAAAATTAGACTTCATGCTGTCGGGAAACTCCCTGAAGATTATCAAGCCAACCTAGGTGAAGCTAAACCCGTTTATTTTGATGCAAGATGTTGCCGATTTTTAGGCGTTACGTTTGCCCAACTCCAAGAACAGGCGCTGAAAACAAATGATGATTTAGAGGTTCTGAATTGGGCACATGAAAACGGCATAAAGCATAGCGATGAAGCCTGTGAACACTGGAATGCGTTCATGTTAAAATTAGGCTGGAGAGATTCTCGTTCCAGTATTCTTAAAATTCGCATGCAAGAATGCGGTGTAGTCGGTAAACCGATTGAAACTATGTTTGACCTCCAGGATTTTGATGAAGGTCGTGATCCTACGATCTATCAAGCTTGGGAATTACAAAGTCCAACGGTCATAATACTCATAGGTGTAGCTGGCTGTGGAAAATCAACGGTAGGTGCTGCTCTAGCGAAAGAACTAAATTGGCAATTTAAAGACGCTGATGAATTTCACTCTGCTTCTAATATACAAAAGATGGGTTCGGGCATCGCTCTAAATGAAGAAGATCGGGCTCCTTGGTTAAAATCAATTGCTGCGCACATTGAATCAACGATTGAGAAAAATATCCCATACGTTCTTACCTGCTCTGCTTTAAAGAAAAGCCATCGTGATACTTTATTGGTTAATAGAGCAAAAACACGTCTTGTTTATCTAAAAGCCGATATTGATGTTTTAAGACATCGTTTAATTTCGAGAAAAAATCACTTCATGAAGGAAAACCTTCTTGATACTCAATTTGCTGCACTCGAAGAGCCTGAGGGATTGGTTACCTGTGATGCTACTCTGCCCATACCTGAAATAATAGAAATTATCCGTAAACAATTCGGCGTATAGAAAATTAAAACACTCCTTGTGAAAACCGTTACCCGTTGGACTATCCGTATCGTAATTGCCCTTATAGTATTAACTGTAGCTCTTGGATTTTGGGCTCATCATTTTCTAGAAAAAAGTCTGCCTGTCCTTGACGGATCAACTCACTTATCTGGACTCTCAAGTTCTGTTACAGTTGAACGTGATAATTTAGGCGTTCCAACTATCCGCGGAAAATCACGTTTAGATATAGCTCGCGCATTAGGGTTTATTCACGCCCAGGATAGATTTTTTCAAATGGATCTTACGCGTAGAAGATCCGCTGGAGAACTATCCGAATTATTTGGTAAACGCGCAGTCGCAGTAGATAAAGCAGCTCGAAGAAACGAATTTAGAGTATTAGCTAAAAACGTATTACTTCGTGCATCAAAAGAAGAAAGAGATGTCGTTGAAGCTTACACCGAAGGAGTAAACGCAGGGCTTTCTTCACTTAAGAGTAAACCATTTGAATACTCCCTCTTACGATTAACGCCGGCGCCTTGGAAAGCAGAAGATTGTGTGCTGGTGGCTGCGTCTATGCTTATAACGCTACAAGATGATCAGAACCGCTATGAGCAAAGTCTTGTAACACTTCATGATACCTATGGAAGAAAGAGCCTTCCATTCTTTGCATCACTGATAACACCTGACGACGCCGCGTTAGATGGAAGTACTGCACCTGGAGCACCAATACCTGGACCTGATGTAATTAATATACGCGATGCAAAACCAGTTGCACTTAATTCGCTCATTGATGACGGAAGTTTAATGCCGGGTTCTAATTCAATGGCTATATCTGGAGCACATACAACGACTGGTGCTGCTATGGTTGCTAACGATATGCATCTAGAAATATCTGTTCCAGGTCGCTGGTACCGTGCATGTTTTATTTGGGATAATAATCGCGTAACGGGAGTCACCCTTGCTGGTACTCCATTAATCATAGCAGGCAGCAATGGCCACGTAGCCTGGGGTTTTACAAATTCCTGTGTTGATACAGCTGATATGGTTCCAATCGCTCGTAGTGAACAAGATAACGAATATCACGGACCAGGCACTTCTGGTATTCTAAAAATGTCACGGCACGAATCTGTCATTTTAGTAAAAGGCTCAGATCCAGTAAAAATGACAACGGATTGGACAATCTGGGGACCTATTATTGGAAAAGATTCTGATAATAGACCACTCGCTCTGCATTGGACTGGCCACATGGCAGAAGCATTTAATTTCTCATTATTAGGAATGGAAAAAGCAACAACAGCAGATGAAGCGATTGAAGTTGCTCATCAAGCAGGAATTCCAATTCAAAATATTCTTATCGCCGATAGTGCAGGAAAAATTGCTTGGACTGTTGCAGGCAAAGTTCCAAAACGTGTTGGATTTGATGGCAGACTCACGGTTCCTTGGGTCTATGGAGATAGACACTGGGATGGACTGTTGTCATCTAAGGAAACCCCTGTTTGGAGTCCCGCAGGAGTCGATTATCTGTGGACAGCTAATCAAAGAATACTAGGTGGTGAAGCTTTACAGTTACTTGGAGATGCAGGCTATGCACGTCCAGCGCGTGCAGCACAAATTAGAGATGATTTAAAAAATTTAGTTACTACTAAACCCAAAGGTATTGTTCCAAAAGATTTACTCTCTGTTCAACTCGACGACAGAGCACTCGCTCTCATTAAATGGAAAGAGCTACTCTTAAATCAAATTGCTGCCATGCATCCAGAAAAAGGTAGCGATCTTGATCAGTTGGCCGAAGCCGTTAGGACCGATGACTTACGTGCAGACGCAAGCTCCACAGCGTATCGCCTTGTACGCGAATTTAAACTGGCTACTTGGAACCGAGTTTTCACCCCTATATTCGCACCCTGTGTAGAGGCTTACCCAGAATTCCAATACCGCCATATGGTATCTGAATATACCCTTTGGACACTCGTACAGCAGAAGCCTATGCACTTACTGGCAGCAAACTATTTATCGTGGGATGATTTATTACACCAATCTGTAAACGATATTTTAGTGTCACTTAAGAAAGTGCATGTGAGTCCTAAAGAAGCAACATGGGGTAAACAAAACACGCTTGCTTCGAAACACCCATTCAGCGCACTGCTACCTTCACTATTAACCCGTAGCCTTAATTTTCCAGCAGACCAAATGAGCGGTGGTGATGATATGCCACGTATCCAAGGACAAACTTTTGGAGCTAGTGAACGATTTGCAGTTTCACCAGGACATGAAGAGGAAGGTATATTTGAAATGCCAGGAGGACAAAGCGCCCATCCTTTATCTTCCTATTATATTGCTGGTCACGAAGCGTGGGTTAAAGGAGAGCCGACTGCTTTCTTACCAGGTAAAACCGAACACGTACTCACACTTACTGCCCAATAATAAGTATTTTACGTTGTGAGCATTTAAGTAAAAACTATCTTTAAAGTACTGAATGAAAAAGCGGGATACCAAAAAACGTCATCAAAAGACGGTTTATTTTGCTAGTGAACTTTATAATATTAATCCCCTGATAGGTAATGCCTATTTAGCAGAAGCGATCTACGAGAGATCCCACGGAAGGTATTTATGCATTCTTCCACAAGATGTAGAACCTGTGGGAACACGTTCACGCGCAATTCGTGACCAAACAATTAAGACACTTGTATCCTGCGATCTAGCGCTATTCTCATTTGATGGAGCTTCAATAGAACCAGCTACAGCTGTTGAGTTCATGTATGCTAAGTTTGCAGATATTCCTGCCGTCATATTTCGCAGCGATTTACGTCTCGCTGGAGATAGCTCCGATCCCTGGAGTTTAATGGCGAGTTATTATCCGCGCTCAGTACGCGTATTAATTGACGGCCTTAAAACCTATAAAACCATCATGAAATCCAAACACAAAAAGTTGGATGAAGTGATTCGTTTAGCAGGGCAACATAGTTCCGCAGACGCACAACGCATGTGCGATCTCATGGCTCAAGCCATTGTTAGAGCGCTTGATAAGGCGTCTAAGTTAAAACCTGTTATGCCTAAATATTTACGTGAGGAAGTTTACACGTGGCTTAGTTTTATGCCAGGAATACGAGGCAATAAAAAGAAACTGCGCCGTGAATTTGAACGCTTTCTCGAATATAAAGTACAAAAAGATCTCCTGTGAATACATCTCCTACTTCAGGTACAACCAGTCTTCTTGATGGCGGCTTACATCTACTTAATCATCCCTTAGCGAGTCATATTATGACTCACCTGCGAGACAAAACAACAAAGCCTGCCACGTTTAGAACACTCGCTACACAGCTAACACTGCTACTGGCTGTCGAAGCTACCAGAAATCTAGAAACAGAACCGAAGTCCATCGAAACCCCTCTAGAAAAATTTTCAGGAAAAGTACTGAAGCAAGACCCTTTAGTCATAGTTCCTATTTTAAGAGCGGGTCTTAGTATGGTTCAGCCTTTTGTAGATACTTTTCCAGATGTAAGTATTGGTTATATTGGTTTAGAACGTGATCACGAAACTGCTAAAGCACGTAGCTATTACTGCAAACTACCAGATTTGAATCAAAGTCCAGTATTTGCAGTAGACCCTATGTTAGCAACCGGTGGATCTGCTTCTCAGGCACTGACACTCTTAAAATCCAAAGGTGCAAAAAAGCTTATCTTTGTATGTATCGTAGCTGCTCCGGAAGGTTATGCCGCCTTACGTAAAGAACATCCTGACGTTCCTGTTTATGCCGCCTGTCTTGATCGTGAATTAAATGCTAAAAGTTACATTTTACCTGGTCTAGGTGACTTTGGTGATCGGCTTTACGGAACCTGACTGTCCGACGCAGCTTTGGTGTTGAGTTAGCATTAAACTCGTTAAGAATAAATAAAGCTACTCACCCCATGCCCAGAAACTTCTTTTCTCTTTTTACAGCCGGTATTGTTTTAACCGGTGTTTTAACAGCTCATGCAGACTCGCTTCCTGTACTTCTTACCCAAGAAGAAGGTGGCGTACGTGTTGATGTAGAAGGTAAATTTTTTACCCGCTATAACTTCACCCAAGCTGACAAACCTTACTGTTATCCAATCTTACAGTCAGACGGAACTGCAATGACACGTAACTTTCCAATGAAGTCTCCTGCAGGTGAGGAGCACGATCACCCTTGGCACCGTTCCTTGTGGTTTGCTCATAGCATCATTAACGGTGTTGATTTCTGGAATGAAGGAAATGGAGATGTAGGTAAATCTCCATCAAACAAAGGAAAGATTGTTCAAGTCGGTCTTCCTAAGATTTCTGGCAATACATTAACAACAGATGATAACTATGTTGATGCTAAAGGAAAATTAATCTGCACCGATACACGTAGCGTAACATTTTTAGCTACTAACGAAGGTCGCTTTATTGATTTCTCAGTAACCCTGCATGCTCCTGCAGATAAACCTCTGTTAATGGGAGATAATAAAGATGGAACCATGGCGATGCGTTTAGCTGAGTGGATGACCATGCAACATAAAGTAAAAGGTGTTATGATGGGCGGAACTGGCCACATTGTTACATCAACAGGCAAGCAGGATGAAAAGGCCTGGGGCGAACGCGCTGATTGGTGTGATTATCATGCAGATCACAATGGAATGACCTACGGCGTAGCTATTTTTGATTCTCCGCATAATTTTAAACATCCAACATATTGGATGGCTCGTGACTACGGTCTTTTCGGTGCTAATCCTTTTGGTAAACATGATTATGAAAATCTAAAAGATGTGCATGCTGGAGATCTCACTATTCCTGCAGGCGGATCATTAACTTTAAGCTATAGATTCTTTTTCCACTTAGGTGATGAAAAAGCTGCTCACGTTGCAGACCAATATAAAATTTTTACTTCCACCCCATGAACCCACAAAATCGTCGTACATTCCTAAAAACTTCTGCATTAGCCTCTGCTGGCTTAGTCCTATCAGCTAAAAGCTGGGGTCAAGTTACTAACGCTAATAGCGACATACGTATTGCTGTTATTGGTATAAATTCTCGCGGTAAAAGTCACATCGCGAGCATTAAGAAAGCTAAAGGTGCACGTCTCGTTGCTGTTTGCGACGTTGATTCTGCAGTCTTAGCTCACACTCTACAATCACTTGGCAGTGGGGTGAAAGGATACTCCGATTTACGTGACCTCTTTAATGATAAAGAAGTCGATGCAGTGACTATCGCTACACCAAATCATTGGCACTCACTCGCTGCTATTTGGGCATGTCAGGCAGGAAAAGACGTCTATGTCGAAAAGCCTGTTTCTCATAATATTTGGGAAGGTAGACAATTAGTAAGCGCTGCAGCTAAATATAATCGTATCGTACAAGCTGGAACTCAAATTCGCTCGGGCGAAGGTTTGCGTGAAGCTGTCAATTGGATTCAAGCAGGCAATCTTGGTAAAATTACTGTAGCCCGTGGTTTCTGTTATAAATACCGCGGAAGTATTGGTAAGACTTCAGGTGCTCAACCGATTCCACAATCCGTCAATTATGATTTATGGAGCGGCCCTGCAGCTAAGGAAGAATTACATCGCAAACGTTTACACTACGATTGGCACTGGCATTACGAAACAGGTAACGGTGACGTAGGTAATCAAGGCATTCACCAAATGGATGTCGCTCGTTGGTTCCTCGGTGAAACAGGTCTACCACGTCACACACTCAGTGTTGGTGGCCGCTTAGGTTATGTCGATGATGGCAACACACCAAATACACAGGTTGTTATACACGACTATGCTACCGCTCCATTAGTATTTGAAGTTCGTGGTCTACCGGGTAAAAAAGTTGGCTCCGGAAACGGTGATGACTCTGGTAGTGCTGAAGCAGCAGAAGCACGTGCTTCACTCATGGATAAGTATAAAGGTGCATCGATCGGAAACGTAATCGACTGTGAAGGTGGCTACCTAGTCACCAGTGAATACTTCACTGCAACTGCTTTTGATAAATCAGGTAAAGTTATCAAGCACTTCAAAGGCGCTGATCGCCACATGCAAAACTTCGTTGATGTTGTGAAAAGCCGCAAGAGTAGCGACCAATTTGGTCCTGTATTAGATGGCCACGTCTCAAGCGCACTCTGTCACTTGGGAAATATTTCTCATCAATTAGGAAAAGTAGCTAGCCCTGATTCTGTAAAAGAAGCCTTAAGTTCAAATCCAGTGCTTGGAGAAGCATTCAGTCGTATGGCAAAGCACATGAAACTGAATGAAGTTAAACTTCAAGAAACTCCTCTCTACCTAGGAGCTTCGCTCGATGTTGATACAGCAAACGAAGGATTTATTAATAACGCAGCGGCTACAGCTATGTTAAAGCGTGCTTACCGCGGCTCTTACGTCGTACCTCAGATTGCTTAAAGCAGTCTGAGTATTATTGATTACACTTCCCAGCGGCCATAAATACCGCAGGGAAGTACTTTGCCGTCTTTTTGAATTGGTATACCCACTTCACCGGCACAAATTGTACCTCCCCGCTCTCTAAAAAGTTCGCCAAGTAGATTTGAAACTACGGTAGGTGAAAGACGCGCTGTATATGCGTTGAGTAAAAAGAATAGAGGCTTTGGTGTTAGAACACTTCTGCACTCCTCTAACAGTGGCCATAAACTATCTTCTAAGCGCCACATTTCACCAGCAGATCCACGACCATACGTAGGTGGATCCATAATGATTGCATCGTAGAATTTTCCTCTTTTCTGTTCACGTCTTACAAACTTAAGGCAGTCGTCGACAATATAACGAATAGGTGCACTAGCTAAGCCGCTCAAAGCAGCGTTTTCTTTGCACCATTTAACCATACCCTCAGCAGCGTCAACGTGACAAACACTAGCGCCTGCTTTTGCCGCCGCACACGTAGCAGCTCCTGTATAACCAAATAAATTTAATACAGAAACTTCACGTCCTTCTTTCTTCGCTTTTTTTATAATTGCAGAAAACCATTCCCAATTAACTGCTTGCTCAGGAAAAAGTCCCGTGTGCTTAAAAGACGTGGGTTTAATTTTAAATTTTAACCCTAGAGACTCATAATTCATTTCCCAAGATTCAGGTAACTTCTTTTTGTATTCCCATTCACCACCACCTGTTTGGCTGCGATGATAAAATCCATCCCATTTGGACCAAGCGTCCTTAGAAATACCACTTCCTAATTTAGCGCCCGACTTTGGCCATATAATCTGAGGATCTGGTCTTACTAAATTATAGGGACCCCACCTCTCCTGCTTCATGCCATCACCAGATTCTAAAATCTGATATTCTTTCCACTTATCGGCTAAGATGAGTGCAGGACGTTCAACAGGAAGTGCCATAGGTACAGTCTCTAAAACAATCCTTCATCGCCTCCAAGTCGAGCCCGGAAGAGCGCTAATTAAAACTTCCTCCTCCTAAAGATTGATGTTTATCAAATCAGAACACATGGTAAGAATTATATTATGCTATCTCTTTCAGACACCTATTTTGAAAAAGCCAATAGTTTGCTCGTAAAAGCTCGCGCAAAAAACCAACCAGTGATTGCTAAAATAGCACCACTCATTGGAGCCAGCATAGCTGAAGGTGGAGTTGTTCATACATTCGGCAGCGGACATAGTGAATTAATTTCTCGTGAAATTATTGGACGCGCTGGCGGTCTAGTCTGCGTAACTGGTATTATGGATCCAACAGCAGGTTTCATAGAAAATCTTCCTGATTATGGACTACGTTTAATCGAACGTTATGACCGCCAATATGAACTGCGCAAAGGCGAGGTTATTATCGTTATATCTAACTCAGGTAAAAATGGTTCACCGATCGATGTGGCTCTCTACGCAAAACAAAAGGGTCTCACAGTTGTAGCACTAACATGTATGGCCATGTCTGAGGCTACTCCTTCTCAACACAAAAGTGGCAAACGCCTTTTTGAAGTTGCAGATTATGTTTTAGATAACGGCGGAGTTTTAGGTGACGCTATCGTCGAACTTAGTGGCGATGTCAAAGGTGGCCCAACAAGTACTTTCATTGGATGCTCAGTTCTCAATTGGCTTATGCTTGATTCTATTGAGTGGTTAAAAAATAACAATCACCCACTTCCAGTTCTAAAGAGCCAAAATTTACCGGGAGCAATCGAGCACAACAGAGAACTAGGCCGTAAGTACAAATCTCGTTTAAGCCGTCAGCTCGCTTAAACTGATTTTACTGCGACAGGAATGTAAGGATCTTCCTTAAGTTGTATCTGCTCTGGGTTAAGTAATAACTTAATCCAGACGCGTGCGTTAGCTATAACGACGATAATAACCAACGCCAGGAATACACCAGTGACACAGGCATCAATGTAGTTATTGAGTATTTGCTGTTTTAAAAACGAAAGCGTTTGTTGATTTGTTGCCGATGTTAGTTGTGATTGAAAATTATGTGCTGCACTTAAAAATCCAAGCTTAGGGTTATTTGAGAAAATTTTTATTAACCCTGCAGAAAAAGTTACGCTGAGCAGCCAACCAAGCGGAGCTAATGTTACCCATAAATAGCGAATCCGTTTCATTTTAATAAGAATTGTTGTTCCAAACGCTAACGCTATGACTGCAAGTAACTGATTTCCGACACCGAAAATAGGCCAAAGAGAATTAATACCTCCAAGCGGATCAATCACGCCCTGATATAAAAAATATCCCCAGGCAGCTACGAATAAGAGTGTAGCTAAAATACCTCCAAATGCAGAATTCGTATTACTGATTTTTTTCCACTTATATCCCAATAAATCTTGTACTAAAAATCTACCCACACGCGTTCCAGCATCGAGTGTTGTTAAAATAAAAAGCACTTCGAACATAATAGCGAAGTGATACCATAATGACAGAAGAGCGTTATTTAATGATTTACCTATATGTGCTTTTTCTATCGCTGCAGAAAAAAGCTCTGCCATTCCAATCGCAAAGGTTGGAGCTCCTCCCGTTCGACCTATCATAGTTTTTTCGCCAACACTAAGTGCTAGTTTATCCATTTGCTCCGTAGTAACTGGAAATCCTAGCGCTGTTGCTTTAGCTACAACTGCATGCGCCTCACCTGCCATATTGATGGCTAAGTATTCACCGGGTTGCATTGCACAAGCAGCTATGAGTGCCATAACTCCTACGCACATTTCGGTAACCATCGCACCGTAGGCAACCATTCTAATATCAGACTCCTTAGCGAGAAGTTTAGGCGTAGTGCCCGATGCAATAATTGAGTGAAATCCTGAAACAGCAGCACAAGCTATAGTTATAAAACAAAAGGGAAATACTGTTCCTGCAAAAACCGGTCCTGTACCATCAATAAATGGAGTAAGTGCTGGCATCCTAAGTACTGGTGCTAAAATAATAATTGCTACTCCAAGTAAACCTACGATTCCAATTTTCATGAAGGAACTTAGATAGTCCCGAGGAGCAAGCAGAAGCCAGACCGGGATAATCGAAGCAACAAATCCATAGATCATGAGTATCCATGCGAGCTGCGTTCCTGAATAAATAAAATATTTTTCATAAGCAGAATTTACTACTAATTGCCCTGCCCAGACAGATCCAATAAGTGCAACTAATCCAAAAATACTAATCGCAGTAATACTTTTGTTATTTTGTCCAGCAAAGCGCATCCCAATACCCATTACTAAAGCTATAGGTATAGTTGCCGTTATTGTAAAAACACCCCAAGGGCTATTGGTAAGAGATTTAACGATTACTAAACCAAGCACTGCTAATAAAATAACCATGATTCCTAAAATACCAATCAGTGCTGCAAGACCTGCAAAAGGCCCAACCTCTTCTTTAACCATTTGTCCTAATGATTTTCCTCCACGACGTATCGAGGAAAAGAGTATCACACTGTCATGAACAGCACCTCCAAGCGTAGCACCAATCAACATCCATAGTAGTCCTGGCAGATATCCAAATTGAGCGGCAAGCACAGGACCAACTAATGGACCAGGACCTGCAATCGCAGCAAAGTGATGACCAAAAACAACGTAACGGTTCGTACTAACAAAATCTTTCCCATCTGCCTTTACTACCGAAGGGGCTGATCGCGTTTCATCGATCGTTAAAACTTTCGCCATTAGCCATGCAGAATGAAATCTGTATCCGATCGCAAAAACACAAAACGAAGCGATAACCATCCATAATGCATTGACTGGTTCTCCGCGCTTAAAAGCCAAAACCGCAAGAGATACGGTCGCTAGACTTACGATAACCAACCAAACGATAACCTTGAGTGTACGATTACTTTGTACCTGTTTCATGGGGCAAAACCCAGAAAGCGTGATTATTTAACTAAGGCAATCTTACTTATTAATCTGTAGATTCTTACAAAACTACTTGCTCCTTCAAGTTAACCAAAAATCGATATCGTTCGTTATATTGCATATTTAAATAGGTGATAATAATATATATAATTGATAACGCTTTGTTTATTATGCATTAATATCACGTGGATAAAGATTCCCCACGTATTGCTCAACCGATCAAAGTCCTTTTAGAGGGACTAAGAAAAGCACGTTTAAGCCAAAATTGGTCGCAAAGCGAAATGGCTAAGCGCTCCAACATGTCACGAGCAGCTTATCAAAATTTTGAAAATGGGTACGGCAATATAACCCTCACCCATTTGTTAGGTATACTTAGGGCACTGCAATTGGATGAAAATCTAAGCCTACTCATACCCAATACCCAGACGTTAGAAGACACTAAGCAACGCATAAGAGCACGTAGACCTAAATCAAAACCAACGATGAAGTCACCCCATGCAGACTTTATGAGCTTATACTAAACTTAAGACTTAGCTTTATGATGCTCTAAAATCCAAGAAATCATTTTGGACATCCACTGCGGATCATTATCTGCATAAGAAATCAATCTATGTGGTGCTTTAGGTATTTCGATTAAGTCACATACACCACCAGCAAGAATTACTTTTTGTTGAAAATTAACAGACTCTTGGATCGGGACTGTTTTATCAGCAAGTCCGTGTATAATTAGAAAGGGTGACATCCCAACGTGCACAAAATTAATTGGTGCAGTTGCTTTCAGTATAGCATGAGCTTCTGGAGTTATCTCTTTAGAAATATGATGTAAATTTTGTAAGGATAAACCTATTTGCTTACGAATTGGTAATTCATACTCAAAATCAGTTACTGGAGCACAACCTACAACAGACTCTACTTTGAGTAAGGGATCTTTGTCTGTACCCAGTAAGAAAGCTAAATGACCACCGGCTGAGTGACCTATTACGGTAATACGCTGAGGATCTCCGCCGAATTCTTTTGCATGTGTTTTTATCCACAACAAAGCCGTTTTAACATCATCATAACAAGCGGGCCAACGGTGATTGGGTGCCATACGATAATTGATTGAAAACCAAACAAAGCCAGCTTTAGACAGTGGTTGAAACCAAGGCGTGATATCTGCGCCATCTCCAGGACGATTGCTACCAGCTTTATCCCCAGAGGACCATCCTCCACCGTGTATAAGTAAAGCAACGGGATGGAGTTTATCATGTGACTGAGGAGCTACATCTAGCTTCACGTCCTCCCCAGCTATACGTGCATAGACTACGTCTCGTACAATTTGCCCAGAATCTAAATTTGTATCTGAAGCGTATAAACCGAAAGGGATATAACTAAATATTATAAGTCTGAATAATTTGATACACATGGTGCACCATCAATTGAATTCTTTAAAGACTCATCACTTTCGATCGCTGATTGAACCGCCTTTGTTACGAGCTGATCAATATGATTTCCGTGTAGCGAATTAACAGGATATATTACAGCTATCTGTTCGCCGTCACCATTGACTTGTGTAGTTACATACGGACTAGCCGCATTTATTTTTAACCCGAGTATTGAATCACTTTTAAGTGAATTAGGCTCAATGAGTTTATGGTACTCATTATAAACAGACTCAACTACGGCTAAAATTTTATCCTTAGAGAATGCTAAAGTGCCCGTTTTTACATTAAGTTTAATTTGATGCCAAGCTAGCGTTGAACTAGCCATTTGCTTATACAGAGGAACCGGTTGAAAGATAATGGAGTTGGGAAAAGTAATGATACGTCCCGTCGCTTTTAAATCAGGTGGAGTTCCTGTTAATTCTTTGATGTAAAGTCTAACTAAACCTATATCAACTATTTCACCTGTAGCAGTGCCAGCAGTGATACGGTCTCCTACTTTTAAGCCGTGCTTTCCAATAACGAAAAAATAAGCAGCTACGGATAAAATAATGGTCTGTAGTGCTAAAGCAATAGCAACAGTTAGAAGACCTGTGATCGCCGCTAAAGAAGATAAGTTACTTACTAATCCCGTAATAGTGATAATAGTAAGCAAGATCCAAGTTACGAAACGACGAACAAATAGAAATTGTCTACGTCTACGATCATCATGAACGTATTTAAATGTTACTCTTCTCCAAAGTTCAGATAAGAGTAATACCAGGACGATAACTAAAAATAATGTAATAACTTTGACTAGAAGCGCACGTGCTAGATCTGCTTCATGATGCAGAAGCGAATCATGCCACTGCTGCAAGTTATGTTTACTGCGTTCAATTAAGAGATTAGCTTCTTGTAATGGCTGTAAAGCAGCCCAAATTTTCTCGAAATTACCTGATAGCTTTTCTACTTCGTGCTGAGCTTCGACAACTTGTTTTAAATCAGGATTCTGGATTGCTTCTCTTAGTTCATCACCTTTCTGAACAACAAGCCGTAAGGATAAACGCAAAGGTTCTTCTGATTTTATAAGATCTCCTTGCAGCTGATTAGTGATTTTAATTAACCCATCAATACCACGAATATCTTTAGCTAAACTAAATAAACTTTCTGCACGTGCATATAGTCCACCTGTATCCAAATCCTTAATAGACGTTACATCTATTGTATTACTTGAATTGTTTGAATTCAGTTCATCAGCTATTGATTGATGGAGACCCTCGAGTTGTCCCGCGAGAGTTGTGGAATCCAAAGCCTCTCCTGGTATTTTAAGAAGCCCCCCTGTTTTCTGTAGCGTATCTCTTAGTTTTTCTAAAAACAACAATTGTGCCTGCAAAGCCGAACGACGAGTCATTAACGCGGCTCGTGTGTCAATGTTATGCTCTGATCTAATAGCAGTATCGCACTGCTTCAGCTGCAACCTTACCTGCTCTATGCTAGCAGCCCTCTGAGCAGTGAGTTGATTAATGCGATCGGCATCTGTTACCGAGGTTACACTTTTACCAGGAGACTTTGATAAAATTTCAACAAAAGGAATCTGTGCTGATATTGATGTAAACGTAGTCTGTAAAATTTTCGTGGATAGATCATGCTCTGTATTCCAGTAATATAATTCACTGGGTTGGCTAATCCATTGACTACTTAACTGGACATCACGGTACCACCTAATCGAAGCGTTTGTACGATCTACGAGATTAGCACCTGAAACTTTTGGGAGTGCGTTCGCCTGTTCGTTAACATCAGCAGCAAATAAACTAAGTCCTGTTAAACAAACTACTATACTATACATCAAATATCGGGACGTATTTCGCATTGATTAACTATGGCTAAGTATAAACAACTTACCAGCCAGATTGTAGATTTAAAAATTAATCCTTAAAACCTAGACTCCAACAGAATGCTTTTCGTATATTACAATTATGGCTATACTATATCCAGATATTGAGATTCTAAATTTATTTATATCTCCAGGACATAATTTTGGCCGAGACAAAGTCGAGCCAGGCAATTATCCAACACTTGAAGTTAATGAAGTCCACTGTCTAGCAGGACGTGGCCTAAATGGAGATCGCTATCTAGACCATAAGCCTGACTATAAAGGCCAGATTACATTCTTTGCCTATGAAATTTACGATATGCTTTCTGAAAAATTAGATTGTAGAGGCAAATCGCTAGGTGTTTTTCGGCGTAACGTAATAACTCGTGGTATCGATCTTAACAGCCTAGTTGGTGTGGACTTTGAAATACAAGGTGTTCGTTTCAAAGGAATGCAAGAGTGCACTCCTTGCCGTTGGATGGACTACGCTTTCTGTCCAGGTTCACACAAAGCGTTAATCGGAAACGGTGGTTTAAGAGCTAAAATACTATCTGATGGTTATCTTAAAAAAAGCTTAGTTACTTAAAAAAATATTATAATCAAAACTGTGTATGTATTCTCAAAGAATATACAGGCACAGGTCCCCGAGATACATTATAACCAGGGTTTTTAATATATTGATAATCTAAGGATACCGACAAATAGCCTGTTAGCTTACAATTATAATACGTTTCGATAATATCTTCAGATCCATAATTTAGTTTACCGTCACCTAAAATTAATCCTAGGCCGCCGTTATTAAGGTATTTCTGATGTGCATCTGAAATCATGTTTTTAACTCCAGCTATACCCACAACGTCCGCTGGACGATTCCAAAATTTACCTGTATCGCTTAAGCCAGCAGCTATAGATTGATCGATTTCAGTAAACGCCCAGTCTTCTTCTTTTCCATCGTTCCAGCTAATACGATTAAAAAATCCTACTGAATCGCTAAGCTGTTGATCTAAAGAAATAGCTGCGCCAGTTTTTGATCTATAACTACGAGTTAAAATAATATTTGAAGGATATATTTGTTTATCAGCTGTACTATAAAGACCCATGTTAGCATCGTTCAAAAACGCCATAACTCTTATAGTACCGGAAAGTTTATCTATAAAATAATGCCTATCGTATTGTATTACTTGAGCATGCGCTTTTCCTAAGTGAGTATCTAAGTGCGCACCATTTGATTCAGCTGAATCCATAAATACCCCATATCTTAGTGTAGCATTTGATATATACCATTCTACGACTACTCCAGCAGTGAAACCTACTATATTGGCAGGATAGTCCCAGGCTCCACTCTCCCATAGAGACCAATTCATAAACTGTGATCTAGTGTCATGACTATAAGTATTATCATCAAAAAAATCACTGGCTGAGAATAATCCACCAGATAATACAATTCTATTTACGTCCCTTTCTCCTGGTAGCTGATTAATATCATCTTCTACTTTTTCTTTATCACCACCTAGTCCGATAGTGTGACGTATGAATAGTCTTGAAGTGTTATAGTGTAAGTTTGCGAATCCAGACTTAACCGCCTCGCCGTTGGGAAATCCTGCAATACCAAGTGAATGACTTAGTCCGTATCCTTGAAACAATTCTGGATTATAAATTAACTCTAAGTCTTTAAAAACTTCTAAATCTAAAAAAGCTGATATCGACAACGTATACTCTTGATCAGCTTTGCTGTTAAAACTGTTTAATCCCTGATAGGCAGATAAGAAATTAGGGTTTTCTTGATAGGTCCATGTAGCCTGATCATGAAAATTCCATTTATTAATTACATTATCGTTTTTAAATGTTAAGACATCTGCTTCTAAAAAAGCTGCAGAGGCTATAGCGATTATGACTGCAGCTATTAGTCGCAGGTTAATCATAGTAGTATAATTACTTTAATTTATAAATTACTAATCTATGAATATATCATTCTGAAATTATTTTGAGTCGACTTAATACACTCAAAATCATGCTACAATTAAGTGACATGAATAAATTTTGGCGTCCCCACAGGGATTCGAACCCCAGTTTCCGCCTTGAGAAGGCAGCGTCCTAACCGGGCTAGACGATAGGGACTCAAACTTTTACTATATATAGAATATCTAAGTATATTTTTTTAAAGCAAATCGATTTAGTACATTTTAAGCTTCCTAATTAACAATAAATTCATTGATTTTACATAGCCTCCACTATGAATACTGCACAATTGGCATCCTCTCTTCCGCTTAAAGCCGTAACTGAAATCAAAAATGTCACCTTCCCAAAAATTGGCTCGGGTAAGGTTAGAGATATCTTTGACTTAGGCGATGCACTCTTGCTCTGTGCATCCGATCGCTTATCTGCGTTCGATGTTATCTTGCCAGACGGAATACCAGGAAAGGGTATCATATTAACCCAGCTTAGTCTTTGGTGGTTTGAAAAAACAAAGGGACTCATCGACAACCATCTTTTTTTTAATCAAGAAGCTGAATACAAAAAAAGAGGCATTACAGATCGTGACCTTCAACTGCGAAGTATGATCGTTAAAAAACTTAAGCCTTTAACAATCGAATGTGTCGTACGTGGTTATATTGTTGGTAGCGGTTGGAGCTCATATCAAAAAGATGGAACCGTATGCGGAATTAAGCTTCCTGCAGGCTTAAAGCAAGCTGACCAATTACCCGAACCTATTTTCACTCCCACGACAAAAGCACCGAAGGGTCAACATGATGAACCCATAACGGATGCAGAGGGCGAAATAGCTATCGGCAAAGAACTCTACAATAAGGTAAAACAAATCAGCCTTACTCTTTACAAACTTGGCCATGAAGAGACTAAAAAAGCTGGGATGATTCTAGCTGATACAAAGTTTGAGTTTGGTACCGACAGTCAGGGAAATTTAATTCTTATAGACGAAGTACTAACACCTGACTCTTCGAGATACTGGCCTGCTGACGGATATAAAACCGGCATATCACCTCCAAGTTATGATAAGCAGTTTGTAAGAGATCACTTGCTTGCAATTAAATGGAATCAAACTCCTCCTGCTCCTACTCTACCCGAGGACGTAATTTTGAAGACACGAGAAAAGTATCTCGCTGCTTTTAAAAACTTGGTTGGCTAAAAAACAGATACTTATTGCGTAGCGTCGGTGATTTTACCTGCACCGTCGCTTGCATGAGTTGATCTTATCAGTTCACGTCTCAACCAGTCGAGTGCACCATTGATTGTGCGAGTAGCTACTGTTTTACGTGGACCAGGGTGACTAATCTTTTTCGCCCACGCTCCATGAGGTGCGTATAAGCCTATATAGACAAAACCTACAGGATTTTCTTTTTCACCAGCACAAGGTCCTGAAAAACCTGTTGTTGATAGAGCATAATCAGCACCAAATTTTTCTGCAGCTGCTGTAGCTAGGGCAACCGCTGATTCATCACTTACAGCGCCATGCTGTAATAAAATGCACTCAGGCATATCTAACATCTGCATCTTAGAATCATTCGAGTAACAAACGCTACTACCTGCAAAAAATTTTGCTGCACCGCATAAATCCGTAAATGCACTAGCAAGTAAACCTCCTGTTGCATTTTCAATAACCGTTAGCGTCTTATTTTGTGCTCTTAATAAATCGGCACATACTCTTGCTAACGAATCGTGCCCAAAACACATGAAGTCCTCACCGAGCAATACGGCACACTTATCTGCAATCACTTGTAACTGCGCTAAGGTTAAATCGCCGCTAGGTGAACTTAACCTACAGTCAACTTGTCCTGCATGTGCACAATAAGCGACACTGAGCTTATTTCCATAAGGTTCATATACAGGCTGTAACTTCGTCTCTAATAACGACTCACCTACTCCTGCAGTTCTTATCTGAATATAAGCTTCTTTATCTAGCAAATATCCCATTTTAGCTAAGCGTGGGATCACTTGCTCTGTCATCATAGGCTGCAATTCATTTGGTGGCCCAGGTAACATGCAGAGTACTTTGCCATCTTGTTCTACCCAAAGACCGGGAGCTGTCCCATTAGCATTAAATAAAACTTCGCCGCGATCAAAACGATAGGCCTGCTTTAAATTGTTAGGCGTCATTTTTCGCCCAAAATGAACAAAGCGATCTTCAATAGCTTTTTCGATTTGCTTATCAAAGACTAACTCAAGCCCGAGCACAGACGCTATTGATTCGCGGGTTCTATCATCACAGGTTGGTCCTAAACCACCGGTCGTAATTACAACATCAGATCTAGCCCAACTTTCTTTAAATTGTTCTGCTATAACATCAGCATCATCTGTAACCGTTACATTCCGTTTTAACATCACTCCGCGTCTAGCAAGCTGAGATCCTATGTAGGTTAAATGCCCATTTTGTGTTAAACCTAAAAGCAGCTCATCTCCAAGCGTGACCAATTCGTAGCGTAAATCAGCTACTGATCTGTTTGATGTTGAGGTTTTCGATTCCGCTATAGCCATACTGAAGATCAAACAATAGTCATTTTTTATAAAAAAGCTAATGGAGAAAGCATAAATGCCGTGTTTAATACACGATTGTTAATCGACCCAAAAAAGCCTACAAATTTACCGTGTCTGACACCCCTATAAATCTTAAAGAAAAAGTAAGGCAATTACCTGAATTGCCTGGGGTCTATTTAATGAAAGATCGGTTAGGCCGTATTATATATGTTGGAAAAGCAAGAAGTCTTAAAAAGCGTGTTTCTACCTATTTTCAACGTTCACGGTCCTATGTTTCGCAGCCTAAAATTAAAGCCTTAATCGACCTCATAGCCGATTTCGATATCATCATAGTCAACTCTGAACCAGAGGCTTTATTGCTCGAAGGTAAGCTAATCAAACAATGGAAGCCGAGGTACAATACCGATTTTATAGACGATAAACGCTTTCTTCTCATAAGAGTAGATCTCACGGAGGAAATGCCTAAGTTTCGTCTTACCCGTATAAAAAAGGATGATCGGTCTAAATATTACGGTCCCTTTCCTCACAGTGGGTTACTCCGCAAAACACTCGCCCAAATGCGTAGTAAATTCGGTATACTGTTAAGCGATGCAAATCCTAAAAAATTATCGGACGATGTTTGGCGACTCTATGATGATGTAAGAAAAGACATCTATGGTTTAGAAAATGAAATTACACGTGAAACGTATATAGAACGTGTGAATCAGGCATGTGCTTTTCTCGAGGGAAAATCGCATGAGTGGATCGAGTCGCTTAAGGAAGAGATGGCACAAGCTGCTAAGAATAATGCTTTTGAAAAAGCGGCTGAATTGCGTGACGTAATTATAGCTATGCAAAAGACCTTGGAAAAACCAAGAAACTTTGCTCGGACAGATCCAACGGGAATTAGCGCTAGTGAAACAGCACTGCGCATGTTAGCAGAAGCGCTTAACTTAGAAAGCCCTCCTCTGACTATGGAATGTTTTGATATATCACATATATCAGGAACCTTCGTGGTCGCTTCCATGGTACATTTTAGAAAGGGAAAGCCAGACAAAGACCAATATAGACGCTTTCAAATTAAAAGCTTTGTGGGAAATGATGATTTTAGAGCCATGGAAGAAGTTGTTTCCCGCAGATATCATCGTCTATCCGCGGAGAATAGCTCTCTGCCTAGTCTAGTGGTAATAGATGGAGGAAGGGGCCAAATTAGTTCTGCTTTAAAGGCTTTCGTATCGCTTGGCTTAACACCCCCGCCTCTTATTGGCTTAGCAAAAAAACAAGAAACTATTATTTTCCCAGACGAGAGGCCTCCCCTAAACCTACCTTTATCTCACCCAGGCTTACAGCTGTTACAGCGACTAAGAGATGAGGCCCATCGATTTGCAAATACCTATAATGCTGAGCTTAGATCTAAGAAAATTAGGGAGTCATTGCTCGACGAGATGCCGGGTCTAGGTGCAATTCGTCGTAAAGCTGTTCTTACTCATTTTGGTGATATAACTAAGCTTAAGCAGGCATCGGTTGAAGAAATTAAGCATGTGCCTGGTTTTGGACAAAAAATTGCTGAAGAACTCTATGCGTTTTTAAAACGCGTTTCTAAGAGTTAACTATTTTATCGTTCGCAAAAATAGCTTTGCTCGTTTTAGTCTGAATTAATGAACAAAGCACTCCTTGTTTCATGGCTAGCTATTAGCTCTATTTTATCTGCAAAAGCAGACCTGCTACTCGCCCCAATATTTTCTGATCACGCAGTTGTTCAACGCGATAAACCAGTCACTGTATGGGGCACAGCTACCGCGGGAAACCAAGTAAGAGTAATATTTCACTCACAGGAAGTGGCTGCTTTAGCAGGACCAGATGGCAAATGGACCTTAGCCTTACCTGCTTTACCTGCGGATAATCAAGGCACAGATATGATTGTGAATGAGCTGTCCTCTACGGGAGCCGTTGAACACAGTATCACACTACACGATATTTTAATTGGAGAAGTTTGGTTATGCTCTGGCCAATCTAATATGGAATTCAAGGTTTATGAACCTAAATTAGTTCATTTCAAATTAGATAATGTAGCCCACGAAGTTGCATCGGCCAACTATCCTTTAATTAGACAGTTACTGGTGAGCCGTAAAATGCATGAGACTTCGCAACAATTCACTCCAGCTGCATGGAGTATTTGCAGTCCGGACACGGTGGGACATTTTACTGCCGTTGGTTATTTTTTCGCCCGCGATATCTATGAAAGATTACATATACCTATAGGTATCATTAATAGCACATGGGGTGGCACCTCAATAGAGTCATGGTTAAGTCCAGATTCGTTACAAAATCACCCCTTGGCTAAAACAATCAATCAACGCTTTTTAGATGAAAAAGCATCCTATCCAGATAGGCTAGTAGCCTATCAATCAAAATTAGATAATTGGAAAAAAGGTCTAACTGCTTCTAAACCTAAATACAGAGCAGGATATATTAAAAAGAACCCACAACCTAAGGCTCCAACTGTTCCCTCTCAAATACCGAGTGGATTATATAACGGTATGATAAATCCTATAGTACCCTATTCTCTTCGTGGAATCTTATGGTATCAGGGAGAGAACAATGCAGGACGTGCTTCAGAATACCATAGTTTATTTAATGCTTTAATTACCGGTTGGCGTACTCATTTTGCTCAAGGCGACTTACCTTTTTTCTGGGTACAACTAGCTAATTATAAATCTCCTGGCGACACCTCTGATGTTGCATGGGCATTCTTAAGAGAAGCTCAAACCCAAACCCTTTCTCTTCCAAATACAGGCCAAGCAATCACCATTGATATTGGTAATCCTAACGATATTCACCCTGGTAATAAACAAGAAGTGGGACGCCGTCTCGCGTTACTTGCAAAAAATCGTGTCTATGGAATTTCGGTAGACGACACAGGCCCAACTTTTAAGTCAATTGCGATAGAAGGTTCATCCATTCGCGTTTCATTCGTTGCCCATGATTCTGCATTAACAGCTGGCGGAAAACCTCTGCAGGCATTTGAAATCGCTGGTGCAGATCGCAATTTTATTCCTGCGCAGGCAACTATTTCAGGTGAAACAATTATCGTTCGTTCACCTAAAATTGATCATCCAGTGGCTGTGCGTTATGCTTGGCATAACGCACCCGAAGCAAATCTCTATAGCGGATACGGCCTTCCGGCTGTTCCTTTTAGAAGTGATTCTTGGTAAAATTAATTACCGTTAGGCAATTCGTAAATCTCGATTAGCGCCTGACCGTTACCTGCACTTGCACTCGTAATTTGAGCAGTATAGGTACCAGGAGGCAGTGTTACCAAGATTGCACTGTCAGCACTTCCAGCAGGTAGTGCGAAAGCTCCTGAATTAGCTATAGCTGTAGAAATCGCGGTTGCAGTTGCTCCAGGATAAGAAGCATTAACGGTGGTTGGTGTAGACCAACCTGTATTCGATGCAATTACGGTCTGTCCTTGATATAGCTTAAGTACAGGATCGGATAATGGAGAAGAAGCACCATACGAAGATAACGTAGGGCCATCACCACGAATTAGAACTGTCTTCGGAGAAGTACCTGTAATCGAGAAACCACCAATTACAGGGAACCCTGTCGTTACATAACCCATACTTGATAGATTCACCAATCTTTGAGCCGTATTAAGCGGTTTCAAGTCAGCATCATATATTTCAATTAACGCATCTCCTGTCGTGCCATCTGTAGAAGTAAGTGAAGCTGTATATGCACCTGGTTTAAGTGTTACAGCAATCGCACTATCAAGAGCTCCTGTTTTTAATGGGAACGCTCCTACTTGTGCAAAAACTTGGCTCAGTGACGCACTGCCATCCCAACCAGTATTTGATGCAATAACTCTGCCTGAGCTATCCATCAACTTTAAGGTAGTATTAAGAATTGGGCTTGGTATTCCGTAGTTGAGTAGCGCTGGTCCAATACCACGTATTAAAACACTCTTAGGTACACCAGCACCTGTTGGATCTGTTATAACAAAACCAGTCGTAATAGGAGTAGTGACACAGGATAATGCTGAAAGATTAATTAAACGTGTAGTTGGTCCCGTTGGTACACTAGGAGCAGTAGCTGCTACGTTATAAATCAAAGTATAATTCACTGTTCCCGTCGCATTTGTAAGCGCTAGCGATATATTATACGTACCAGCTTTTGTTGGGGATCCTGTAATAACACCAGTCGACGAATTAAAACTTAATCCAGTTGGAAGTCCTGTGTAGACGTAACTAGTAGCTCCGTATACTGAATCTGTATTTAAGTAAGTAGGCTGACCGACAACTGAATTAATTGTCGTTGGGCCAACATACTGAGGAGTTGAATTAATAAAGAACTGCTGAGCAAAGCTTACTAAGCTCGAAGATGTACCCTGAGAAGTTTCAGAATTTCCTAATACTTTAATATAAAATGCTGTAGAGCTTGGTAATACGTTTACACCCGTTAAACTCCAGTACTCTGTTGCATCTGATACACCTGTTAAACTTTGAACTGCCGCAGGCGTTAAGCCTGATGGGATAACTCCGTTAACTGCTCCAATTGTGGTCCAATTAAGACCATCAGTAGACCATTGGAAAAGACCTGTAGTAAAGCTTGGTCCAGGGCCACTTCTTGCGAGAACAATGGTACTTAAATCATTCGATACAGTTATTCCTTGTTTGACTATACCTGTTGAAGCAAGACGACCAAATCCATTTCTTGGCAGACCAGCGAGTGTGGTGAAATTACCTACAACAACAAGTTTTCCATCATTACCGATCGCTAATCCAGTAACGGCTGCATCAGCTCCTGGATTGAAAGTAGTATCTACAACTCCTGCTGAAGTGACGCGTGCTAAATAGTTACGTGTTAGGCCACCAACTTTAGTGAACGTTCCACCAAGAATAATAGAGCCGTCAATTTGCTGTGTAATCGCATTAACGGTACCATTTGTTACTGGATTAAACGTAACATCTAGTGAGCCGTCAGCGTTTAGACGTGCAATACCACCACAAGCAACCCCATTCACTTGAGTGAAAGAGCCAGCGATAATTAATTGTCCGTTATACTGCTGTAAAATTCCGTTAACCGTTTGATTAACAACTGCATTGAAAGACGTATCAATACTTCCGTTTGAATTAAGTCTTACTAAATTCGATCCAGTAGCACCGGAAGCTATCAAGGTTCCACCAACAACAATTTGTCCGTTCGCCTGCATAACAATTGCGTTAACTGAACCTGAACCTGATTTAATCAAAGGTAGTGTACTTAATCCTGAACTAAATCCAGTATCTAGCGTACCATTTTCATAGTAACGTGCTATACGACTAGCAGCTTGAGAACCAACGCTGCTGAATGATCCACCAATTATAACTTTATCGTCACTTGGTTGAACAAATACAGCGTTAACAGCTCCGTTTGGATAAGCAGTAAAGTTTGTATCTAATGCTGATGTAGTACCACCGATATGGGCAAAATTTGCCGCACTACCAGATCCTAAATCTCCAGCTGCATCAATTGGTGCAATACCAACTGAAGTAAAGGATCCTCCTAAATAGTAAGATCCATCTGGCTGAACAGCTATAGCGTTAATTGCACCGTTTGGATTAGCAGCCAAAGTGGAGTCAAACGAAGTATCAGCATGTAGTCTTACGAGATTCGTTGCATATCCACCTGCAATGTTGGCAAATGATCCGCCAATAACGATGTCTCCTTTAGGATCTAATGCTAAAGCATTAATCTTAGTACCTGTTGTTAATTGTACATTAAATGCAGTATCCACTGAACCATCGCCGCCAAAGTGACTGACGTGGCCAGATGGTGTAACAACACCACCTGCGGTAACACTTGAAAAACTACCGCCTACATAGAATGAATTATCTGAAAGACATAATATAGAGTCTACAATTCCATTAAGACTTACATTAAATCCATTATCAATGGATCCAGATGAGTTTAGACGAGCTATATTATTTCTGCTGCTTCCTGCTATAGATGAAAATATACCTCCAACAATTATTTGTCCGTTGTTTTGATTTACACCAATTGAGAGAACTACACCGTTTGGTTCTGGATCAAAGTTTGTATCTAAACTTCCATCAATATTAAGACGTGCAATACCCTGCCTTGTTGTAGGCTGCGTCGTTACGGTTGTTACTGTGGTGCCTGATACCGTTGTTTTAGTTGTTGGATTAGGTGTTAAAGTAGAAAAAGTACCACCTAACAAAATCTGTCCGTTAGGTTGAAGCGCCAGTGTTTCAACTATACCATTAGGATTTGGCTGGAATTTCGTATCAACAGATCCATCAGTTGCATCAATACGAGCAATGTATGATGACATCGTAGTAACTGTCGTTTTAAATCCAGCAGGAGTGATACTTGTAAAATCACCTGCAATAATTAATTGATCATGCGTAGCTGTTGATGGAGCTAATTTTTGTGGCTCATAAACAATGCTTGTAATCGGTCCACTTGGATTAGGTTGAAAGTTGGTGTCTAAACTTCCATCTGAAGCTTTGATACGCGCAAGATTTGCAGCAATTGTGCTTTTTAGAACTGCTGTAACTACATATGTATACGTCTGTCCATTGGTTAAACCGGTGACAACAACGGGTGATGTAGTGTTTGAATTTGTTGATACTACAGCTGAACCTGAATTCGCTGTTACTAGATATCCTGTAATATTACTGGAACCAGGGAACGAAGAATTAATTGTAGTAAAACTAACCGTGGCTTGACCATTACCAGTAACTACAGAAACGCCTGTGTTAGCTAGTTGTTGATTAATAATAGCCTGATTTTGTGAGAATGAAGAGAACGTACCACCAATTAAAATATTACCATCTGGTTGTATTAATATGGCACTAACTGGTCCGCTTGGTTCTGGATCAAATGTTGTATCTACAGTTCCATCACTATTAAGACGTGCGAATGATTGGCGTTGAATGGTAGTTGTGGAACCTTTGTATGCGTTTGGTTGGAAGCTAGAAAAAGTTCCGCCTACTAAAATTTGTCCGTTAGACTGAATCGCAATACTTTGTACAATTCCATTAGGTTCTGGATCAAACGTTGTATCCAAAGTACCATTAGCATTTAAGCGTGCTAGATTTGGACGTGTTACACCTGCAATACTAGCAAATGATCCAGCAATAATGAACTGGCCATTTGATTGAACAGCAATTGCTCCAATACCACCATAAGCATTAGGATCAAAGTTTGTATCAAGTGTACCATCCTGATTAATACGAGCTATTGCGTTACGATAAACACCGTTTGGAGAACTGTTTGGTTTTAATTGGGTGAACATTCCGCCCGCGATAATTTTTCCGTCAGCTTGTTCTGCAATCGCGTTAACCGAATAATTAGGGTTTGGTAAATAAGTGGCATCAGCCGTGCCATCTGGGTTTAAACGTGCAAGGTTAGGTGTCGCGGTTGTAACTAAACCGTTAGAAATAGCTCCAACCGATCCAGCTAACATAATTCTACCATCACGTGTTATTAATACGGACTGAATTTCTGCTGAAGCAGAAGCATTGAACGTATAGTCAGGCGATCCATCTGTATCATTTAGACGTGCAATTGATACGAAGGTCGCTGCTGTAGCCGATGTATTTGTAGCTAATCCAGGAGTTAACGTAGAAAACGAACCGACAATAATAAGTTGACCATCTAACTGCTGTGCAAAACCAGTCACTGCATTATTAGGTTCTGGATCAAATGTAGCATCTAAAGTTCCGTTAGCATTAAGACGTGCTAAGTGACCACGTACTGTAGCCTTCGAGGCACCATTAGGTTGAACCGTTCCAAAAGCACCACCAATGATGATTTGACCACTCTTTTCAACAAACACGCCTGTTACTATACCGTTTGCATTAGGATCAAACGTAGTATCAAGCGATCCATCAGCATTTAAACGTGCTACGTGATTGCGTGTAGTTGTGCCTACTGAAACGAAAGCACCACCTATAACTATTTGTCCATTAGGCTGTAATGCAATTCCGTAAACCTGTGATGTATAAGTACCTGTAACACCTAAATTCTTAAATGTGGTATCCAAAGACCCATCTGAATTCAGACGGGCTATGTGATTTACTGTAACTGGGCTACCTGTGCCATTGGGCTGAACAGTTGTAAAATTACCACCAATGATAAGTTTACCATCTGGTTGGAGAACCATGGAAAGCACCTGACCGTTTGGTTCTGGATCATAACTAGTGTCCACAGTTCCATCGACATTAATACGTGCTAAGTTACCACGACCCGTAGGAGTCGGTGTACCATTAGGCTGCAATTGGGTAAATGTACCACCCAGTATAATTTTCCCATCTTGTTGAATAACAACAGCATTCACAAGTCCTGAGACATTCGGATTAAATCCGTCAGCTGAGCTTGGAGCAGCTGTCTGTGCACTTAGGTGTGAGGCTATGCCTGATAAAACAAGGGCAACCTGTAAGAGTGAATACCTTAAGAAACGAGGGGACGAAAAAGGAGACATGAAAGATTAATCTGCTGACTTAAAACTAGACGCACAAGTGCAATACTACCGAGGAGGCAATATCACAAAAGTAATAGCCTGTGCTCTCTAGGAAATCAACTAAAGAGGGTGATCTTATTGATTTCCTAGACCAGGTAATAGGCATGTTAAATCGTCATTTAGTTCCCACGAAATACTCGATTTTAAGTCATTTTTGACAAAAAAAGCCGGTTTCTTGCTAAAAACAGGGCTTAGGGCTATCCTAACCTTATGAAACTTAACCCACTCCCCTATCTTATGGCTGCTGCATTCTTATCTTTTTTAACATCACTCTTTGGCACTCCTCTTAAAGTTGGAGATAAAGCTCCTGAGGTAATGGCTGTAACAGATTCTGGTGAACACTTAAATCTTTCAGAAGTTTACTCAAAGCAACCTTACACGCTTGTTTATTTTTATCCAAAAGCAGAAACCTCAGGCTGCACTGCTCAAGGCTGCTCTTTACGTGATGCCTATTCTGTTTTGAAAGAAAAAGGCGTAGCGATTTTAGGTGTCAGTCTAGATACCGTTGATGCTCAAAAAGCATTTAAAGAACATCATCAGTTTCAGTTTACATTAATTTCTGATCCTAAAAAAACAGTGGTGAGTGCATTTGGTGTACCAACACATTCGATTCCTATTTTAGGTGAAATCGCAAGTCGCCAAGCTTTTCTCATCAAAAACGGTGTAATCATTTGGGCAGACTACAAAGCATCTACAAAAAAACAGGCTGAAGATGTCCTGAAAGTTCTATCAGAACAAAAAAGTTAATTGGATTATGATTGAGATACCGTGCGAGTTATTCGTTTAACACGCACTTTATCTACACGCCTGCGATCCATCTCTGACACTTCAAATTTAAAATCCTGCCATTCAAAAGAATCTCCTACCGTAGGAATTCTTCCAAAGTGAGTGAGTACATAACCACCGAGTGTTTTGTACTCAGCTTCATTTTCATGTGGTAAAACTGTACCTTGTATACCAAGAAGTGTTTTTAGTTCTGCAATGGAAAGCGTTGCATCGACTAACCACGTTCCATCTTCTTGTGTTTTAGTTGTGGATTGATTGTTGCGACCAGGCTCAGGCAAATCTCCAACGATTGCTTCAAATACATCGATTAGAGTAACTAAACCTTGGACTGCGCCAAATTCATCGACAACGATTGCAACGTGACGTCCTGTTTTTTTGAAGCGCTCTAACATTTGCATCGCGGTTGTATCTTCAGACACAAAAAGCGGTGAAATAAGTAAATTTTTAAGCTGCGTTGGAAGTCCGATTGCTGAATGCGCCCAGAGTGCCTTCACCGCAACCATGCCTACGATTTGATCCCGGCTACTGTGATACACCGGAAAATAGGAATGTCCGCTCGTTACAATTTTTCTCCAATTAGTTTCCTCAGGGTCATCGATATTTAAAAATATAATCTTTGGCCGAGGTGTCATAATCGAAGTGACGAGAAGTTGATCAAGCGCAAGAACGCCTTCTACCATTTCTTTCTCTGCGCGTTGGAAAACACCTGCGTGTAGCCCTTGTTCAACAAGAGCTCGCACTTCATCGTCACCAACCGCTTCAGAGGCAGGACGCGGTTTAACCCGTAATAGTTTAGTAATGGTTAATGTAGCGATTTCTAAAATTTTTAGAAAAGGTGCTGCTAGCCATGCTAGCGCTTTCATAAATCCAGCCAGCGTTTTTGCTACTTGTTCAGGATAAGCTACACCAATTCGCTTAGGAACTAACTCACCAACTAATATCATGAGTGCAGATAATCCAACGGTTACAGCAACATAAGCTAACACCCAAGCAACCGGAACAGATACCGTATGCGCTACAAGAAGTGTTTGAATTTGCTCTGCTAATCCTGCACCTCCTAAAACACCCGCTATCGTTCCTGAAAGAGTTAACCAAAATTGTACAAGTGCTAAAAAACGCGTCGGTTGCTCTGCAAGACTAAGCGCTTGATTAGCTTTATCATCTCCACGAAGTGCCATTTGTTTTAGGCGAGATTTACGCGCAGAAACCACGGCTGTTTCAGCCATGGCAAGAACCCCGTTGGCTAAAACCAACAGGGCTAAGATAAGCAGCTCGGTTGGAAGACTTAGCATATTAAGCACTATAGCAGATCACCCTATCTAAGCAATACCTGTAACAAACAGTCTATTGCGCTTATTTGTTAACTCTGCCACATCTTTTCATATGGAATCGCTGCAACCACAAGCTGCTGCAACAAAAAGAAAACCTAATTTTGCAATCAGTACCGGTTTGCGCTCCTACTTATCGCAGTACAGGCGAGAACGAAAGCTACCTGTGACCTATGAGCGTCTACGCAATTTCACTGAAGCTATTCCTTTAGTAGACAGCGACGGAAAAAATACGCTTTGGGAAACGGTTATTTACCGAGCTGAAGAAATGTTAGCGCTCAACGAGGCATTAAAACAAGTTTACGCTATTTTAAAAGTTGATGGAGATAAATCAGTCGTAAGTCACTTGTATGTAGACCGCGTTGATTTTTGTACGTTTGGAAATTCTACTCCTTTTAGAATTCGTATCGTTAATGCCTATAACGATAACCAAGATTATTTCTATGTTAAGAAAGCCGATGCATCACGTGTGTACGGATTAGAACTTGAACATTTACTATCCCCTAATCGTCTTAATTTTTTAACAGACGGCTCTACTCTTGTAGAAGAACATATTCCAGGGCTTCCAGGAGATGTTTTTACAAACCAGTGGCTTAAGCGACCAGAGTTACGGCCTGTACGTGTTGCGAAAGAATTAGTTAAATTCAATGAACGTTGCTTCGTTCGTTTATTAGGAGACATGCGTTCATATAATTTTGTATGCGTTGTAACACCTGACTTTGAAGATACCCAGATAAGAATCCGAGCGATGGATTTTGATCAACAATCTTACGATGGGCGTTTAAATTTTTACTTACCTCAATTTTTTAAAGAAAATTCTCAATTAGCTATTTACTGCACAAAGCAACTGCGTCCAGAAACACACAAACAATATATTAGAGAAGAACAGACTTTAATTTTGCAGCGTGCTGAATTAGCAGCTGTTCGTTTGGCAAAACTTCTCGAACCTATGTGTGTCGATGAAATTTCTACGCCAGATCGAGTTACACTGTTGCGAGATTCACTCGGTGAGCACTACAAAAGAAAAGAATATGAAATCTGCAATTCAATGGGTGCACTCGTAAGAGAAAATATTGAATCTATCAGACTAAATCTTGGTGAACCTGTACCACGATTTATACCTTAACGCTTAATCGATTCTGCCTTCGTCGAAATCAATTAAGTCAGGAACACTTTTAATTTGTCCTGCCCTGTCTGCACAACCCATAGCTGTCAGCGCTTCGAGTAAAAACTTTTGTCCTTCTTCAGTCATCCCCTTTTGAACGAGCTCCCTATTCCACACAGAAGCTCTTACGTCTTTTGGAAAAAAGCTAAGTAGCTTTCGATCAAGATCTGCATCATCGACTGCGCTGTGAACAGCTTCTTCAACTTTAGCAGGATCGACTCCTAAATGCATGCTGAGGAAACGATCGAGTCCCCTTTTATAATTTTTAGCGTAACTTGCTGGTAAAGATCCGTGTGCCTTAACATAACGACACTTCGCTATAAAACGCGGCAAATATAAAAGCCCAGTTGCTGGATGAGGTATGTAAGGTGAAGGCAAACACGTTAAGACTTCACCTGTTGATCCAGGAATTGGTTTAGAGCCCATGTTGCTAATATAAACTTAGGCTAATAAATAAAACGATTCGAAATTTACGGCACTCTGTTTTTCGCAGAGTGCCATAAGGTTAAGCTAAATCGGTTGCACCCATGAGGTAACGATCGCACTCACGTGCTGCACCGCGACCTTCATTGATAGCCCAAACCACAAGACTTTGACCGCGGCGGCAATCGCCAGCTGCAAAGACGCCTTTAATGTTTGTAGCGAATTGATCGTATTCAGCTTTGATGTTGCTACGAGCATCAACAGATAAACCGATCTCTTTGAGTAATGCTTGCTCAGGTCCCGTAAAGCCCATGGCGATAAGAACTAATTGAGCAGGAAGAACTTGTTCACTACCTGGTTCTTCAACTGGTGTGAATTGTCCTTTGTCATTTTTCTCCCAGCGAATTTTGACGGTCACGATTTCTTTTACTTGGCCTGAACTATCGCCAACTAATTTCTTAACGGTTGTAAGATAAACGCGTGGATCTGCACCAAACTTTGCTGCAGCTTCCTCTTGGCCGTAATCCATACGATAAATCTTTGGCCATTCTGGCCATGGATTATCTTTAGTACGCTCTAAAGGAGGCTTTGGTAAAATTTCAATTTGAATTACCGACTTACAGCCTTGGCGAATTGAAGAACCTACGCAGTCAGTTCCTGTATCACCACCACCGATAACAATAACATCTTTACCGGCAGCTGAGATAGAAGCTTTCTTAGGATCACCCGCTAAGACAGCCTTAGTGTTTCCACCTAAGTATTCCATCGCGAAATGAACGCCTTTTAATGAACGTCCTTCGATTGGTAAGTCACGTGGTTGCGTAGCACCAACACAGAGAATTGTTGCATCAAATTCTTTTAAGAAAATTTGAGGCTCTACGTTATCTCCTACGTTTGCGTTACAGATAAATTTTACCCCTTCTTGCTCGAGAAGTTTTATACGACGAAGTACGACTTCTTTTTTATCGAGCTTCATGTTTGGAATACCATACATGAGCAGACCACCTGGACGATCTGCACGCTCAAATACGGTAACTGAATGTCCTGCTTTGTTGAGTTGAGCAGCAGCAGCAAGTCCTGAAGGACCTGAACCAATAACTGCAACTTTTTTACCAGTACGCGTTGTAGGAGCTTCTGGATTAATCCATCCCTCATCCCAGCCCTTATCAACAATCGAACATTCGATGTTCTTAATTGTTACAGGAGGATTGTTCATGCCTAATACGCATGAACCTTCACAAGGAGCCGGACATACTCTTCCTGTGAATTCAGGAAAGTTATTCGTACGATGAAGACGATCAAGTGCTTCGTGCCAGAGGCCACGGTAAACAAGATCGTTAAATTCAGGGATTAGGTTGTTGATAGGACAACCTGCAGCCATACCGCTAATTAATTTACCTGTATGACAGAAAGGAACTCCGCAATCCATACAGCGAGCACCCTGCTTACGCAGTTTGTCTTCTTCCATATGGTGGTGGAATTCATTCCAGTCCTTGATGCGTTCTAACGCAGCGCGGTCTACAGGAAGCTCCCTAAGATACTCAATAAATCCAGTTGGTTTGCCCATCGTATAAAGTAGGTTGAGGGTTATTTAGTCACTGATTACTTACCAGCAGCACGAGCTGATTCTCTTACGTTTTCTTCGAATGCTGCTAAGATAGCATCATCTCCCTTAAGACCACGTTCTTCAACGCGGCGAATAGATTCGAGGACCTTCTTGTAGTCCTTTGGCATAATTTTAACAAAACAAGGTAGCATCTTATCCCACTGATCTAGGACATATTTTGCTTTGTTACTCTTTGTATAAGTTAAATGACGTTCAATGATCGTCTTTAATTCTGCTACGTCTGCTGGAGCTTGTACTTTTTCAATACCAACCATTTCAGCATTAACACGTTTAGCGAAGTCGCCCTTTTCATCTAAGACATAGGCAACACCACCAGACATACCCGCAGCAAAATTGCGTCCTGTTGAACCAAGAATAACTACACGACCACCGGTCATGTATTCGCATCCATGATCCCCTACAGATTCCACAACAGCAGTAACACCACTGTTACGTACGCAGAAACGTTCACCAGCCATACCATTGATGTAAACTTCCCCACTGGTAGCACCATAGAGTGATACATTTCCGACAATAATATTATCTTCTGCTTTAAATGAAGATTTCTCTGGTGGATAAACGATTAGTTTACCGCCTGATAATCCTTTGCCGATATAGTCATTAGCATCACCTTCTAAGAAGAAGGTCATACCCTTAGGTAAGAATGCGCCGAAGCTTTGACCAGCAGAACCTTGGAAGTGAATACGAATTGTATCTTCAGGTAAACCTGCTGCGCCATACTTACGTGTCACTTCGCTACCAGTAATAGTACCAGTAACGCGATTCACATTACGTATTGGCATCTTAGCGACAACTTTTTCGCCACGCTCAATAGCTGGTTTGCAAAGATCAAGAATCGTAGTCAAATCGAGCGACTTATCTAAACCGTGATCTTGTTTAATTTGGCAATAACGACCGACTGAGTCATCTACATCAGGACGATAAAGGATGTTACTAAAATCTAATCCTTTAGCTTTCCAATGAGTAATCGCCTTTCTTGGTTCTAGACGATCAACACGTCCAACCATCTCGTCGATTGTTCTAAATCCAAGTTTAGCCATTGTTTCACGCATATCTTCAGCAATAAAGCGCATGAAGTTGATTACGTGTTCAGGTTGGCCTGAGAAACGTGCACGAAGTTGTGGATCTTGTGTAGCAACACCTACTGGACATGTATTGAGATGGCAAACGCGCATCATAATACATCCGGAAGCAACAAGTGCCGTTGTCGCGAAACCAAATTCTTCAGCACCAAGTAGTGCAGCAATGACTGCATCACGACCCGTTTTTAACTGACCGTCTGTTTCAACAGCAATACGACTACGTAGATTATTTAGAACGAGTGTTTGATGTGTTTCTGCAAGACCAAGTTCCCAAGGTAAACCTGCATGAACAATCGAAGTCTGAGGCGAAGCACCAGTACCACCGTCATAACCACTAATTAGAACAACATCGGCATGTGCTTTAGCAACACCTGCTGCAATAGTTCCAACACCTACTTCAGCAACGAGCTTAACGCTGATACGCGCATGTCTGTTACTATTTTTGAGGTCGTGAATTAATTCTGCTAAGTCTTCGATCGAATAAATGTCATGGTGAGGTGGTGGTGAAATTAATCCCACACCTGCCGTTGTGTGACGTGTTTTAGCAACCCATGGATAAACTTTACTTCCTGGGAGCTGACCACCTTCACCTGGCTTTGCACCTTGTGCCATTTTAATTTGAATTTCGCGCGCATTGACGAGGTATTCGCTCGTTACACCGAAACGACCTGAAGCAACTTGCTTGATGGCTGAATTCTTAGAATCGCCATTAGCCATTGGCTTAAAGCGTTCTGGATCTTCACCACCTTCACCGGTGTTGCTCTTACCACCGATACGATTCATTGCGATAGCAAGATTTTCGTGCGCTTCCTTTGAAATAGAACCATATGACATAGCGCCTGTTTTGAAGCGCTTCATAATTGATTCTGCAGATTCTACTTCTTCTAACGGAATTGAAGTGCCTTCCTTAAATTCAAGGAGACTTCTTAAAGTACATAGCTTCTTTGACTGATCGTTAATTTGGTTAGCGTAGTCTTTATATGCAGCAGTACTTCCTGTGCGAACTGCTTTGTGAAGCTTGTGAATTGATTCTGGAGTAAAGAGGTGAGCTTCACCGTCATTTCTCCATTGATACAAGCCTCCTGACTGTAGAACAGTTTCGTTTGAATTAGCTAAACGTGGAGCAAATGCATCGTGGTGACGTGCTAACACTTCTTGTGCAATAACGTCTAAACCGATACCGCCAACGCGTGAAGCAGTGCCTGTGAAATAATGATCAATTACGTCGCGGCGTAAGCCAAGCGCTTCAAACACTTGAGCACCGCGGTAACTCTGGATCGCTGAAATACCCATCTTGGACATGACTTTAATCACACCCTTGGCCCCAGCTTTCACCATGTTCTTACATGCTGTCTTATGATCAACGCCTGTGATTAAACCGTCGCGGATCATGCCGTCGATTGTTTCGAAAGCAACGTATGGATTAATTGCACTACATCCGTAGCCAATGAGCAGTGAGAAGTGATGAACTTCGCGCGCTTCACCTGTTTCAAGTACGAGACTTGCGCGAGTACGCAGACCTTCACGAATTAAGTAGTGATGTAAGCCAGCGATAGCTAGTAGCGCTGGAACGGGAGCAAATTCACTATTAACACCACGGTCGGAAAGAATAAGTACATTAATGTCTTCTTCTTCGATCATGCGGCGTGCAATTGCACACAACTCTTCGAGTGATTTAGCTAAACCTTTCTCACCGCGGCTTACGCGGAATAAAATTGGTAATACACCAACTTTAAGTCCTGGTAAATTTTGACGACGTAATTTCGCGAATTCTTCGTTTGTTAATATTGGCCACTTAAGCTCTACGCGGCGGCAAGCCGAAGGTTGTGGGTTAAGTAAGTTTCCTTCAGAACCTAGACGTGTTTCTGCTGAAACAACGATTTCTTCACGAATACAATCGATTGGAGGATTTGTTACCTGCGCAAATAATTGTTTAAAATAATCGTAAAGTAAACGTGGCTTATTTGAAAGGACTGCAAGAGCTGCGTCATGACCCATCGAGCCAATTGCTTCAGCTCCATCTTTAGCCATAGGAGCTAAGATCGTGCGTTCATCTTCAAATGTATAACCGAATGCAACTTGACGTTGTAGTAAGGTCTTGTGATCTGGCGCAGGAACTTCTGGCGCATCATCGATATCATCTAAATGAACAAGATGATCATTTAGCCACTGACGATATGGTCTTTCGGATGTGAACTTTTTCTTTAATTCAACATCGTCAACAATACGGCCTTGTGTCGTATCTACTAAGAACATACGGCCTGGTTGTAGACGTCCCTTTTGTACTACGTTTTCAGGATCGACTTCAAGAACACCAGCTTCAGAAGCCATAATAATACGATCGTCTTTAGTTACGTAGTAACGTGAAGGACGAAGACCATTGCGATCTAAGATAGCTCCAATTTGATTACCGTCTGTAAATACAATAGATGCTGGACCATCCCATGGTTCCATTAAGCATGAGTGATATTGATAGAACGCTTTACGTTCATCATCCATGGATTCGTTGTTCGACCATGGCTCAGGAATCATCATCATCATCGCATGTGATAATGGACGTCCTGCGAGCACTAATAGCTCGAGTGTATTATCAAACATACCTGAGTCACTACTGTTAGGATTAACAATAGGAAGAATCTTCTTAATATCTTCTCCGAAAAGTTCGGATTCAAAAAGTGCTTCACGAGCACGCATCCAATTTACATTGCCGCGCACTGTATTGATTTCACCATTATGCGCAATGTAGCGATATGGATGAGCGCGTTCCCAACTTGGGAATGTGTTTGTACTAAAGCGTGAGTGAACAATCGCAAGTGCTGTTTCTAGACCTGGTTCTAAAAGATCTGTGAAATAGCTATCGAGCTGCTCAGTTAATAACATTCCTTTATAAATAAAGGTTTTGTAAGAAAGACTTACTGAGTACCAGTATTCTGCACCATCTTGTGTTGATGCGCGAATTTCTTGATAAGCTCTTTTACGAATAACGTAGAGTTTACGCTCAAACGCCATTGCGTCTTTTAAATCTGGATTACGTCCGATGAAAACCTGACGCGCAAATGGTTCACTCGCTTTTGCTGTTTCACCTAAGGATGAATTATCAGTTGGAACTGTTCTCCAACCTAAAAATATTTGGCCTTCAGATTGTACGAGCTGTTCGAAGCGTTCTTCTAAACGGCGACGCTTAATTCTATCTTTTGGTAAGAATACAATACCGCTACCATACCACTCTGGCTCAGGAAGTGTGATACGTGCTTTTGTGCAAACATGTTTAAAGAAGCTGTGCGGCATTTGCATGAGAACGCCTGCACCGTCACCGGTGTTAGGTTCACAGCCAGCTGCGCCACGGTGATCCAAATTTTTTAAAATCTGGATAGCTTGTTTTAGAATCGCATTCGATTTTCGTCCTTTGATGTCAGCCACAAAGCCGACGCCGCATGCGTCGTGCTCAAATTGTGGATCATAGAGACCTTGCTTTGCAGGAAGGCCTAAGCCCTTAGAGGACTGTTTCGACTGTTCTGTGCTAGTATGCATCGGTGTAAGTGCGCAAAAAAGGCCGGCGACGGATTGTGGGCCGGCCTCTCAAAAAAGATTTGTTGAAAGATTCCGGCTCTTCAAAAGAAGCGGACTGTTTTAGTTGCCATTTTCGCGTGCTCTTCATCAGAGCAGCCAGAGTTTGTAGAAACGTCTGTTGCTGTGGCTGTTGGTTTAACAAGATCGTTACTGAGTAAGTAGTTTTCTACTTCTTCTCCAGAAATATCAGCTAACATTACGCCATCGATTTCTACACAAGGAGAAAGAGGTTGTCCTGATTTTCTAACCATTTCTGCGTAGTTTTCGCGATTATTGATGATATCAATATCTTCATAGGCTAAGTTATACTTGCGCATTATAGCACGTACGCCGTTTGACCAGCCACATGATGGTTTTAGATATGCCTTGATATTCATAAGCGGATATGAGCAGACGAAAAAATCGTTTTAATGTATAGAGTTGATCGACCCAGGTGCAAGTATTGTCTTCGAATTTTTCATATTAGATGGCTAAAAGTTATTCACATTTTCTTCGCATGTAGCCTAACCCGTACCAACACCAAATATTTTAACTTGGCTTTTATCCTAGCACATGTGCTTTAGATTCTTTATCACAGAAATATGAAAGTTCTCGTCACCGGTGCAGCCGGTTTCATCGGTCACCAAGTAGTCCACCGTCTCTCAGAGTCAAATCGGTGTGAAGTGTTAGGCGTTGATAACCTCGGTGACTATTACGACGTAAACTTAAAGAAGGCACGCCTAGCAAAACTTGAAAAATTTGAGGATTTTAGGTTCATTCAGGCTGATTTTGCAGATGCTGGTAAATTTACAGGACTCGTAGATCACTTTAAGCCCGATTATGTCGCTCATTTAGGTGCTCAACCAGGTGTCCGTTACAGTGTAGAAAACCCTGGAGCCTATGTTCATAGTAATTTAATTGGATTCGCTAATGTTTTAGAGGCATGCCGTAAAACACCCCCTAAGCATATTATTTACGCTTCAAGCAGCAGCGTTTACGGTGCTGGAGCAAAGGCACCTTTCAAAGAAGAGAGTGATACAAATCAGCCAACCTCATTCTACGGTGCTACTAAAAAAAGTAATGAGCTTATGGCTCATAGTTATGCACTTACGCATGGACTAAAGATCACTGGCTTAAGGTTTTTTACCGTTTATGGGCCATGGGGACGCCCAGATATGGCTCCTACTCTGTTTTCAAAAGCTATCTCGGAAGGAAAACCGGTTCGATTATTCAATGAGGGGAAAAACTTAAGGGATTTTACATATATAGATGATATTGTTGATGGTGTGGTTCGCGCCCTACTCTATCCAATCGATGAGGCTAAGGCACTTCCGTTAGGACCCTCTCGTATTTTCAACTTAGGTCATAATCGTCCTATAGAAACCATTCTATTTGTAAGAATGCTTGAGCAACTCCTAGGGAAAAAGGCCAACTTGGAACTATTACCACCCCAACCTGGTGATATGTTTGAAACCTGCGCGGACCTAGAGAGGGTAAAAGAGCACATTCATTACAGTCCGAAGGTACCTTTAGAAACCGGCTTAGCTCGTTTTGTTGAGTGGTATAAAGAATACTACAAAATATAGCTTTGCACAGAGCCTTTGCGATCACTTGCTATTATATAAGATAGGGGTTTCTTGACGACTTGTCTTGCCTCGGGCCGGATTCACTCAAACGTTTAGGTACACCTATCATTAATTCGACTAAAAATTAAATCGTATTTCGTATGTCAAAATCATCCGCTTCCAAAGAATCCAAAGAGTCCGCAGAGAAGAAGTCCGCTGCTCCTGCGGTAGACCAATCTGCTAGAAAAAATGTCGATTTAGCTCTGAGCGCTATTACTAAACAATTTGGTGAAGGCACCATCATGCGTATGGGTGATGCGCATAAAATGAAAGTAGACACCCTATCAACCGGCTCTCTTGCTATAGATTTAGCCCTAGGCGTAGGTGGCTTACCTCGTGGTCGTATTATGGAAATTTACGGCCCTGAATCCTCTGGTAAAACAACGTTTTGTTTAAGTGTTATTGCTGAAGCTCAGCGCAACGGCGGATTAGCAGCCTTTATCGATGTTGAGCACGCCTTAGATCCTAAATACGCTAAAGTAGTAGGTGTTAACCTAGATGATTTACTGGTTTCCCAACCAGATAGCGGTGAAGACGCTCTTAATATTACTGAAACACTGATTCGTTCAGACGCAATTGATGTGATTGTTTTAGACTCGGTAGCAGCTCTCATTTCCAAACAAGAACTCGATGGGCAGATGGGTGATGCAACCGTTGGCTCTCAAGCTCGTTTAATGAGCCAAGCTATGCGCCGTCTCACCGCTGTAGTAAGCAAAACAAAGTGTATCTGTATCTTTACCAACCAGATACGTGAAAAAATCGGTGTTATGTTTGGTAGCCCAGAAACAACTCCTGGTGGTAGAGCGCTTAAATTCTTCTCTAGTATTAGAATAGATATCCGCCGTAAGGATCAAATTAAGACCCCAGACGGTAAGGTTATTGGAAATAGAACTAAGATTAAGGTAGTAAAGAACAAGGTAGCTCCTCCATTTACTGAGTGTGAATTTGATATCATGTATGACGAAGGTATCTCTCGCACAGGCTCCATCATAGACCTAGGAATTGAACATAAAGTGTTGGATAAGAAGGGGTCATGGATCGCATACCAAGGTGAATTAATCGGCCAAGGCCGTGATGCAGCTAAGCTAACTTTAAGAGAAAAACCAGAATTAGCCGCTAAGCTAACGAAGGAAATTCTCGCTAAAGTAACCATCACCCCTGGTTCAACGATAGCAGCAAGTGCTGCTGAATAAGTACTGCGCTAACTGGATACGATCCAGTTAGCATGCGTATGGCTCAATCGCTAGATACCATTGCTGCTATCGCTACACCCACGGGTAGTAGCGCTTTAGCAATTATCCGCGTTTCTGGACCTGAAGCCCTACCCCTTGCAAAACTGTTTTTGGATGAAAATCCTAAACCTCGTTTTGCTACGTATCATGACTACAAAGATAAAACGGGGGTAACGGTTGATGATGTCGTTTTTACCTTTTACCCAGAAAAAAACTCTGCAACAGGTGAGCATGTTTTAGAAATTTCATGCCACGGAAATCCTTACATTACTCAGCGCATCTTAAGTGATTTGCTCGAACGCGAATGTCGCTTAGCAGAACCCGGTGAATTTACGCGCCGTAGTTTTTTAAATGGCAAAATTGATTTAAGCCAAGCTGAGGCAGTGATGGATATTATCTCTGCAAGAAGTGAAAGAGCACTTGCAGCAGCTAATCGTCAACTCAGAGGCGGCTTAGCCCGTCACATGAAGCCGCTCGTTGACGAGCTAGTCATGGCAATTGCTACCGTTGAAGCGTATATCGATTTCCCGGAGGAAGATCTTCCCCAGGAAGATAAACAAAGAATAAAAAACTATATTAGCGCAGTACTTGAAGGATCAGTACAACTGCTCGCGACACAGCGCTACGGAGATTTATTACGCGACGGAATGCGAACGGTTATTGTCGGTGAACCTAACGCAGGAAAGAGTTCCCTACTCAATCGTTTGATTGGAAAAGATCGTGCTATTGTTAGTCCACAAGCAGGAACAACGAGAGACTTTTTAGAGGAACGCATAATCGTTGGTCCTCACTGTCTACGCTTAGTGGATACAGCTGGTTTAAACATTAATCCTGATCCGATTGAAAAACTGGGAATCGATAAAACAATCGAATGTATCGAATCGAGTGATATTATTCTCTTTGTCATTGATGCTACAAAGCCCGCACCAAAAATAGATTCGCGTATCATAAACTATATTAGCAAGGACACTACCCTTGTTGTTTATAATAAAACCGATTTGTTAGAAACCGCTTTGCCTGCACCAGCGATTAATAAAGACATTAGTTCTGTTTTAGTTTCTGCTCATACCGGCAAAGGAATCGATTCACTCAAAGCGTGGATTGTTGCTAAAGCAGATAGCATGCAACCAGCTTCACAAGAAGATGCTGTATTTATAAATGCACGTCATGCACACGCTTTATCTCAAGCACAGAGCTGCTTACGAGATGCACTGACTAAACTTACTACAAACAGTCCAACCGAATTGCTCGCGAGTGATTTGCGCGGCGCCTTAAGTGCACTTGGCGAAATTTCAGGACACATTGATAACGAACAAATATTGGATCGCTTATTCGCTTCATTTTGTATCGGAAAATAGCGCTTCAAAAGCAGTTAAGAAAAATTAAAGCGGTGTGATTGCACTGTGGCGTAGGTGTTGCAAGCTGCACAACTAATCGTATTCGATACATAGAGCCTAATGTGGCTTCATATACTAAGCTTTTTTCGGTTTAGTTGACGGTTTTCACATTATACGCACTTAAATTTCATAATACATTGATATACAACAAGATACCATTCGACGTAATCGTATGTGGAGCTGGACACGCTGGTGTTGAAGCTGCCCTAGCTGCTGCACGCATGGGAGCCTCTACTCTACTACTCTCTGGTAATATTGATACGATAGCTCAGATGAGTTGTAATCCTGCTATCGGTGGTCAGGCCAAAGGCCAGATGGTTCGTGAAATTGATGCCTTAGGCGGTGAAATGGGGATCAACACGGATTTAACTGGAATTCAATTTAGATTACTCAATGAATCTAAGGGTCCAGCTGTGCAATCCCCTCGTGCTCAATGTGATAAGAAAGCTTACCAGTTTAGATTAAAGCATACCTTAGAGCTACAAAAGAACCTACAAATATTCCAAGCAACGGTAACGGGGTTAATTTTTAAAGATGGTAAAGTTGTAGGATGCCGCACCAATTTAGATATAGATTTTATTTCTCACACAGTCGTTATTACAACCGGCACCTTTCTGCGTGGTCTCATGCATATAGGTAGTAATAAAAATGAAGGCGGACGGTTAGGAGACTTTAGCGCTAAGTCCCTATCCTCTAGTCTACTTGAAGCCGGTATTGAGCTCCAACGTTTAAAGACCGGCACCCCGCCTCGTATTTTAGGTCGCAGCATTAACTTCTCAAAACTTGAAGAGCAAAAAGGTGACGCTAAGCCAACCCTGTTTGCATTCCATGATACGCGTGATTCCGAAGATATGTTCCACGTGGAACATTCGCGTGAAACGCGCTTGGGCTGGCAACCTGGTAGTGAACAAATCTCATGCTGGATTACCTACACATCACCCGAAACGGCTAAAATAGTTAGGGATAACCTTCATAAGTCGGCGATGTATAGCGGTGAGATCGAGGGCGTGGGTCCTCGCTATTGTCCAAGCATAGAAGATAAGTTCGTACGTTTTGCTGATAAGTCTAGGCATATGCTTTTCTTAGAACCCGAAGGTAGATCTACCAACGAGTACTACATCAACGGACTGTCTACATCACTTCCTTTCGATGTTCAGCTAGATATGGTACACAGTATTCCAGGACTTGAAGAAGCGGTGTTATTGAGACCTGCTTACGCTGTAGAATATGACTTCGCTCAACCAACTCAGCTATATCCGTCATTGGAGTCCAAAAAGGTAGAAAACCTGTTTTTAGCAGGACAGATTAACGGAACCTCTGGTTATGAAGAAGCCGCTTCACAAGGTCTGATTGCGGGGGTTAATGCCGTACAAAAGGTTAGGGGAGCTGATCCCTTAATTATGAAACGACATGAATCTTATATAGGTGTGCTTATAGATGATTTAGTCACTAAAGGTACTAATGAACCATATCGTATGTTTACGAGCAGGGCAGAGCACCGCTTGCTGTTTAATCATGGTAGTGCTGAACTACGTTTACTTCATCATGCTAAAAAACATAAGCTATTGTCTGATAACAGAATAAAAAAGATAGAAGAGAAACAAAAAACCATCCAGAAATGGATTTCTTACTTTGAAGAAACAACCACCAAAGGAGGAAAGTGGGCCGAGCATATGCGTCGCCACGATGAATCCGTTAAGTTACCTTCAGAATTTTTAGCAGAATCCGAAGCCATACAGTCTGAAGTTACATATCGTGTTGTATATCAAGGATATCTAGACCGTGAACAGCGCCAGATATTAAAGTTAGATAATGTCGAGAAGATTAAACTTCCTTCTGACATTAACTACATGAATATCAGAGGTTTAAGAAAAGAAAGTGCGCTGAAATTGAACGACCTCAAGCCACAAAATCTAGGGCAGGCTAGCCGCATTAGTGGTGTTAACCCTGCAGACATTAGTATTTTGATGATTTATCTAGAATCTAACAGGGGAGGTAAAAACCGTGACGGAGCTACAGAAACTAACACCTGAATACCTAGAAATCGTTAATGCAAGAAGGGTCGGCCTTACCAACTGGATAGAAGACTCCCTTAAAGGTGTTAAAAATATCGTTTGGGAAGTAGGTTGCGGACACGGTCACTTTTTAACTGCGTATGCAGAAGAAAATCCAGACTTGGTATGTGTTGGATTAGATATTGAAAAAGATCGCATAAAGCGGGCTAACAAAAAGAAATCACGCGCAAAGCTCACGAATCTACATTTTTTACACGCCGACGCTTTTGATTTTATGGCAACACTGCCGGATAAAATTACTTTCAGCGCGGTGTATGTTTTATTTCCCGACCCTTGGCCAAAACGTAGACATCACAAGAATCGTATCATGCAGCCTGAGTTTATTGAAGCTGTATCAAAAAAAATAATGCCTAAAGGTCGTTTGTATTTTCGTACAGATTACAAACCTTATTACGATGCTGCGTATAATTTTGTGCTTTTAGAAAAACAATTAAAGGTTACCGAAGACCCGTGGCCTTTTGATAAAGAAACTGTTTTTCAACTACGCTCAAAAGGGTACAATTCAATTAACGCTGTTAAACAATAATGAATCGCTCAGAATCGTTACAAAAAATAAAAAACGC